>Ga0315279_10002319_pt1 | contig 28904 bp, 27 predicted proteins | sample YL17G06_20_MG_FD_203694 | JGI IMG/M metagenome (GOLD analysis project Ga0315279, IMG submission 203694) | Sediment microbial communities from Yellowstone Lake, YNP, Wyoming, USA - YL17G06_20 | ecosystem: Environmental > Aquatic > Freshwater > Lake > Sediment | place: USA: Wyoming | collected... | reverse complement strand
TTGCCTTTGTGTCAGAGCTTCTCTAAGCATTAATCGGGAAAGGCTCGGCACTAGCGCCGTCAGAAGTAGTTTTCAGTAGGGCGCAGGCGCTGTGCGGACGAACCCGCTTATTAAATACTGTTCTTTTATTATTAAAACTTGAAGTGAGGACGCGACGGCTGGCGGCTGCCCCCCACCCAGCCGCCAGCCGTAGACGAGCCGCGCACGCATTGCATTAGCAAGAAGCGAGCGGCCTAGCGAGTGCCCAGCGACCCCGAGCCCAAGCGAGGGGGAGCGGTGAATCGGGAAATACGGGAGCGCCCCAAGGCGCGGTGAAGATTAAACCTTTTTAAACATAGTTCGAACATAACGATAAACGCAGGCGGTTAACCAACAGATTGCAAATTTAGTGCAAAACTTTGGCGGTAAAACGTTCTGACATCGTCGCAAGAACACCGCCAGTCGAGACGACCCTGCGATTTCGCGATGAAGTCGTAGGGCTTTTTATATGTAACACATAGATTTACGTCTTTTAAGACGAGGTTCGAGCCGCAGATTTTCAAAAAATCTTTTTTAGGGCTTAAAATTTCCTATTCGCTCAAAGAGCGAATAAGTAAATTTTTGAGGTTAATCGAGACCTCAAAAACTTTCTTTGCCAAGCGACAGAACAATAATTTTTGTAAGGAGGGTTTAGACCATGCCAAAATATTATTTGTACGCCCGCAAGTCAACTGATGACGAAGACAGACAAATCTTATCTATCGAATCACAGATAAACGAGCTAAGGGAACACGCTAAAAGGGAGAATTTGTTTATAGTGGAAGAGTTTATTGAAACAAAGACCGCTAAGAAGCCCGGCAGGCCTATCTTTGATTTTATGATTAAACAGATTGAGGCGGGCGTTTGTGACGGTATTTTGGCATGGCACCCAGACAGGCTTGCCCGTAACTCTGTTGACGGCGGAAAGATTATCTATTTAGTAGATGTTGGCAAGATTCTTGACCTTCGCTTCCCCACTCTTCGCTTTGATAACTCTGCCCAAGGAAAATTTATGCTCTCTATCGCATTCGGGCAGAGTAAATACTATGTTGATAATCTTTCCGAGAATATTAAGCGTGGCATGAGGGAAAAGTTAAGGCGCGGAATCTGGCCTAATTGGGCCCCACTCGGCTATCTGAATAACTACAAGGAACACAATATTTATACTGATCCGGAAAAGTCTCAGTTTGTAAGGAAGATTTTTGAACTCTATGCTACAGATAATTATACCCTTTCATCAATGGTTGAAGAAATCCACAGGTGGGGCCTTACAGGTAGCTTGGGCAAGCCTGTCTGTAAATCACAACTTGCAAGGTTATTAAGAAATTCCATTTATTACGGTGTCTTTAAATTCAATGGTGAACTTTACGAAGGAAGCCACCCGCCGCTTATCTCTAAGAAACTTTTTGATAGCGTGCAGGCTGTTTTAGACAACCGCCATAGGAATCATAAGAAGACAGAAATCAAATACGGGTTTACCGGATTAATGAGATGTGAATACTGCGGATGCGCTATTACCGCAGAGAAACAGAAAGGACATATTTATTACCGCTGTACCAAGAAGAAAGGCCCCTGCTTAAGCAAAAAGTTTCTTAGAGAAGAGGCTTTGCTTTCCCAAGTAAACGAAGCTATCAAAAAAGTTTATATAGATGATGATATTAAAAACAAAATGATTAACCGCTTTGATGAACTCTTTCAAGAGGAAAGCAAAGCCTCCTCTTCTCTATCTCAAGAGGTTAAGAGCCGCATCAGCGAATTTGACGCAAAACTTGAGCGCCTCGTTGACATCTTCATTGACCGCCAGATTACTCAGGAAGAATACGCCAAAAGGAAGGCGAAATTACTCAATGACAAGAAGGATTTAGAGGGTAAACTCAAGGAGATAGAGAAAAGCGGCGGCGGGTGGCTCGAACCGGCAAAACAATTCGTAACTACTTGTAATAAAGCTAGTTCTGTCGCTTGGCAGGAAATTTTAAGCCCTAAAAAAGATTTTTTGAAAATCTGCGGCTCGAACCTCGTCTTAAAAGACGTAAATCTATGTGTTACATATAAAAAGCCCTACGACTTCATCGCGAAATCGCAGGGTCGTCTCGACTGGCGGTGGGGGTGAGATTCGAACTCACGGAGGGCGTAAACCCTCACCTGTTTTCAAGACAGGCCGATTCAACCACTCTCGCACCCCACCAAATCCGTCATAAAAATAACTGCCGGAAAATAGCGTAAAATATATCGCTGGCAATCCGATAAGAACGCTCGATGAAATTCACGAATGAGAATTCGCCAAAGACGAGGCTCAGGCAAAAGGCAAGCAGTGAGACGTTAATGATATAAATCAGGGCGAAGCCAAAGATATAATTTGCCTTCAAAAAATCGCCCTGTTTTGAACGGATGCTCCTGGCGCCAAAAATAAGGTGCAGGGCCATAGTAAAACCGGCAAGGAAGATAAAATTCTTAAGCGGGGCTGCGGATTTAAATATAGCGGCGGACAATCCATAGGCGAGGAATACGATTATCGTATAGATAGGGAGTAAAAACGGCGCTATCTTTACCAGCGGCTTTAAAAAACAGAAGGCTGCCTCCAGCAGCCTCTGGCCCTTTGCATAGAGTATTGCCGGCTCCCAGATAAACAAGAAAAGCACCAGCAGGCTTACTACACCGGCCCAGAAAGAATCCTGCACCGGCTTTTCTACCGCCGAGAATTCGTTTAAAAACGCAACCGAAAAAGAATAGATAAAAGGCAGCAGGCATACCCCTACGAAAAACTTAACGATAGCAAAAGCCCTGGCCGAAAGCCCGGCGGTATTCGACAGGGAGACGCTTTCTCTTTTAACTGATTCTTTCTTTTCCATCAAGATAGGGCCTTAAAACCTCGGGGATTAATACGGAACCGTCTTTCTGCTGGTAATTCTCCAATATGGCGACCACGGTGCGCGCCAAGGCAACGCCTGAGCCGTTTAAGGTGTGTACGTATTCCGTCGTGCGTCGCGCGTCGCGCGTCGCGCGTCTGAATTTTATGTTTGCCCTCTGAGCCTGAAAGCTTTCGAAATTCGAACAGCTGGATACCTCAAGCCAAGTGTCTATGCCGGACGCGTAGGCCTCCAGGTCATAGCATTTGCTGGCGGCAAAGCTGATATCCTGGGTCGAAAGCAGCGCCACTCGATATTGCAGGCCTAAGGCCTGCAAGACATCTTCGGCATCCCTGACTAACTTTTCCAGCTCTTCGTATGAGTCCTCCGGTTTTACAAATTTAACCATTTCCACCTTATCAAACTGGTGCACCCTGATTAAACCTTTTGTATCCTTGCCGTAGGAACCCGCCTCTCTGCGGAAACAGGCGGTATAGGCGGTAAAATATTTCGGCAGGTCTTCTTCGTCCAATATCTCATCACGGAATATATTGGTCACCGGCACCTCGGCAGTAGGGATGAGGAATAAATCGTCGTCTTTCAATTTATACATATCGTCTTCCAGCTTAGGAAGCTGGCCTGTGCCGGTCATCGACTGGCGGTTCACCAGAAAAGGCGGAGATACTTCCGTATAGCCATGCTTCTTGATATGCATATCAAGCATAAAGTTTATCAGCGCGCGTTCCAATCTGGCTCCCCAGCCCTTATAAAGTACGAAATTCGAGCCGCTAATCTTTGCTGCCCGGTTAAAATCAATGATATCCAAATGCTGGCAAAGCTCTATGTGGGTAACCGGCTTACAGTCCAGTTTTGCCGGTTCTCCCCAGGTACGCACGATTTGTTTTTTGTCCGGCGTGCCCACGGGAACAGAGGAATGCGGGATGTTCGGTATGGTAAGCAGCACGGCCTCTAATTCCCTTTGGACCATTTTAAGCTCTGCCTCTAACTTGTCTATGCTGCCGGAGACGCCTTTCATAGAAGCAATCTTCTCTTTTGTGTCCTTCCTATCTTTCAGTAAAGCGCTGATTTCCTCATTCGCCTTATTCTTCTTCGCGTTCAAATCCTCCAGTTCGGTGATAATCTTGCGCCGGCTGCGGTCTAATTCTACGAGGGAATCTAATTCCAGCTTCAAGTTGCGGTCTTTAATCGCCTTTTTCACTGCTTCCAGGTTTTCTCTTATGAATTTTAGATTCAGCATTTTTTACCTTAGCCTTTTATAACACCTAGCGGTCGCATCCTGCAGACACGCTTAGAGATGCCCGCGTTATGCACAACGTCTACTACGTCGTTAACGTCCTTGTACGCCTGGGGCGCTTCCTCTGCTATCGTCCCCCGGCCGGATGCCTTGACTATTATACCCTTTGACTCCAGTTCTTTCAACAGTGTTCCTTCGTTTATTGATTTTAAGGCAGCGGTGCGGGATTTTAACCTGCCTGCGCCATGGCAGGTCGAACCGAAAGTCTCTTCCATCGCCTTTTGCGTTCCGACCAGCAAATATGAATTCCTGCCCATATCTCCGGGGATGATTACAGGCTGGCCTGTCTTCTTGTATCTTTCCGGCAATGCCGGGTGCCCCGGCCCAAAGGCGCGGGTTGCGCCCTTGCGGTGCACGCAGAGCGCCTTTTCCTTTCCGTCAACGTTATATTTTTCTATCTTGGCGATATTATGCGCCACGTCGTAAATCAGGTACATGCCCATCTTCTGCCAGGATAAAGAAAAAACCTTTTCGAATACCATACGGGTAAGGTACATCAGGCACTGCCGGTTTGCCCAGGCATAGTTAGCCGCGCATTTCATTGCTCCCAGGTATGCCTTTCCTTCGGGTGAATTAACCGGAGCGCAGGCAAGCTGGCGGTCCGGGACGTTGATGTTGTATTTCTGCAGGCAGTGGATCATACTCCTGGTGTAATCGTCGCACACCTGGTAACCTAAACCGCGCGAACCGGAATGTATCATTACGACTATCTGGCCTAAGTCCAGACCGAATTCATCGCAGGCGTCCCGGTTATAAAGCTGGTCGATTACCTGTATCTCCAGGAAATGATTACCGGAGCCCAGGGTCCCTGACTGGGCCTTGCCTCTTTCATAGGCCCGCTCGGACACCGCGTCAGGGTCAGCGCCCTGTATCGCGCCGTATTCCTCGGTGCACTCCAAATCCTCTTCCGTGCCGTAGCCTTTTTCAACCGCCCATTTAGCCCCTTTAAGCAAAAGCTGTTTCTCTTCTTTCTCGCTGATGCGGATGTCGCCTTTTGAGCCTACGCCGGAAGGCACGTCGTTGAACAAACCCCAGACTAAATCCTTTATCTTGTGTTTTATCTCCTCATGGCGCAAGTCGGTCTTAAGCATCCTCACGCCACAGTTGGAAACCACAAAGTTATTGGCAATGAAATTATGGTGCGGATGAGCGACGGTGAAATCATATACGTAATCATCATAATTTATTTCACAAATTGCCGCAATCCGCTCCCAAACCATTCCCGACCTACCTAACCCCGCGGTAGCTGCTTTTAAATATTCTTCAAACGTAGGCGTTTCCGTCCAGACTCGCGGCTCTGTGCCCCTCGGCTCGTATAATGAACGCTCTATAAACCTCCTGGTTATATAAGGAGAATTGGTTAAATAATCATACAGGCACTCCCTATCCCAATTGCCCGAATTATATAACTTAGGGGCTAAAGCGGCTACCTCTTTCTTCTCTTTCAAGATACTTTCTTTTAATCTCAGATAACCAACGGCAGCGTTAGCGAGGAACATCCGTTTCTCATTGTATTCAAAGCCTATTTTACTATAAAGATTTATCAAATCCTTTGTTTTGCCCGACAATATCAGCCTCAAGCGATAAGAAAGTGAACCGTCCTCGCCAATGTATTCCTCCCGCTGACTGATCTTTAGCGTATCCACGTCAAATTCATTCAGTAATCTTGAAATTCCCATCAGGAACTCTTTACCTGAATCCAGAGCGGATAGCTTCTTATTCATGGATAAGACAGGGGTATAGAAATTATACCCGTGCCCGGTCAATGTCTTAGGCGAGGAGAGCTCTGCCGCGAATAGACCGGCAAGAAACAATCTTTTTTGCCACAATGGCGCGCTGAATAACCATCGCGGCAGGCCGTAAGCCAGGCGGCATTTGTTACCGACGGGCGTGCCGAGCGCCGCTAAAAGCACGGCAAAACTGCTCGAGGAAACCTTCAGCCAGTATTCCCTACGCTCGAATTCCACAGTCGCATACCTGGTCTTTATCTTATGGTGCCGATGCCTGGAATAAATGGAGGATTTAAAACCCATCTTGGATAAATCCTCTTTTACCTTTTCCAGATCCTTCTTGTCCCCGTATAAGCAAACTGTACTGTGTTTTCTTGCGCCTGCGGTAAGGTATATCGAACCATCCCCAAAGCAATATCCCATGATTTTAAGCAAATAAGACATTTGCCAAGAATCGAGCCGTAACGGCAATACGCCTGTTTTTTCAAGGTGGGCGATTATTTGCTCAAAACCATTCCCCCCTGAAGAATGGCCTAATTTTTCTAAAACTTCCCTGATCTTATTCTCATCTACGAGTATTGCCGGACAGGGCTTTTCATATTCAACGCCCTCAAAGGGATAAACGGCTATTTTATCACCCGGTGACAATTGCCCTATTTCCTTCATCCCGTCTTTTGTATAAAACGGATGGTCGGCAGTCGCCTCTATATATCTTTGTGTCTCAGTGATAACGTTCAGCACCTTGACCTTTGGCCTTTGTTTTAAAAATCGGACTATCTCAACAGCCTGAGTCTTGTCTTTATCGAAATCCATGCAAACTAATTTATTCTCAGTGAGATTATGCTCGTAATCTTTGATTCTGATTTTATAGCCTAATTCATTGAGAATAAAGGTTGTTGCGGATAGGCAGTTGATATCATAACCTACTAAACCAGCTCCAACAACACCGCCGTTTTCAATGTCCGTAGCCGCCACTCCCCCGATAGGCATACCATAGCCCCAGTGGATGTCCGGCATCGCTAACGAATATTTCACGATACCCGGCAAGAACGCAACATTGGCTACCTGTTCCGCTGCCTTGTCGTTGCGGATGTCCTTCAACAGTTTTTCATCCGCATAGATGATGCCGTCAACGCGCATGCCCGGTTTATAGGACTTCGGTATACGCCAGCGGTATTCGTCAATCTTCTCTAACTGCCCCTGCCAGGCTTCAAACGTCAAAGATTACCTCCGCAAGCCATCTTTGCTTCTGTTTCTCTATCTTCAACCCGTGATAAGTGGCTGCCTTTATCTCTTTTATGCCTTTATAGCCGGAGATATCATTGCCGAAGACTATTGCCTCCAGGTTGGTTTCGCCGAATTCTTTTACCTTGAACCTGGTAAAGACCAGACCCTTTGCCGATGAAAGCGACAGCAATTCGTTAAGCCAGTTCACGAACAACTCTTCCCTGCCCTGGCCTTTTTGTCTTACGATCATCTTTTTATTGGCACCGCGGGTTATTTCTTGCCCGGCGCGGATAATATCGAACATCGCGGCGGCGGCATTCTCAGCCAGAAATTTTAAATCGGCGCCCCTTACCCTGACGCCGATATCCGCAGTATGCTCAATGAGCTCGTAGTTCTTTCGCACTTGTAATAGGACCGTCCCCTATTTTTTAAGTCTTAATTAAGTGAGCCGCCGTGGAACAAGCACCGCAAGCTTTTATTCAGCGAAGTCCTTGCGAGCTTTGCGAGCAAGGATACACTTGCCGGCGAAATTACTTAATAGTGAATCTACGAAGTAAGAAAAAGTGAGCCGCCGTGGAATCGAACCACGAACCTTGACCTTAAGAGGGTCCTGCTCTACCGATTGAGCTAGCGGCCCGAATCTACTTGTCACCCGCTAGCGAAATCCTCGTAGGGGATGAGCTAGCGGCCCGAATCTACTTGTCTTCCGCTAGCGAATCCGCCTACGCTTCAGTGGCGGAGAGCTAGCGGCCCGGATTTGAATTCAAATTTGATTTTATATTTTAGCTTAAAATATTGAATTTGGCAAGCAGCGTTTTTCTACGCAGCGTTTTTTAGGTTGGCCGGTATGCCAGTGCGAAAGCGGGATCAAGAGAATATACAATTTATGCGCCTGGGAGGACTCGAACCTCCAACGCCTAGCTCCGAAGGCTAGCGCTCTATCCATTGAGCTACAGGCGCCAATCTAACTGCCCCTGTAGCGAAATCCCCGACGCTTTTTCGGGGATGAGCTACAGACGCCAATCTAACTGCCCCTGTAGCGAATCCGCCTACGGCGGAAAGCTACAGGCGCTCTCTGCCTGATTAAACAAATAGGGACCCCGCTATATAAACATCTTTATATCCGGGATCCCTATATCAACTATCTTTCCTTAAATCTTATTTTATATCTAAAATACAGTTCTGAGTTCCGAAATTATTAGTAACGCGGGAGGCGCACTTGGGATCGTCCGCCCAGTTCCCGTCAACGTAGAATTTATACTCATACCTGCCGGGCTTCAGGCTCTTTTTCACCGTCCAATTACCGCGGCTATCTTTCTTGGCAGGAAAGGTCTTAGTGCTCCATTTGTTAAAATCACCGGTTAAGATGACTTTTTTTGCATTCGGAGCATATAACCGAAACTCAACTGATTTTGGTAACAGAGAACCCTTTGCCATGACCTCCTCCTTTTTTAAACCGGCGATAACCCTCGCCATTATTGATTAATCCCACCTGTATAAACTCAGTAGCTTATATTATACCACAAACAAACAGCGGTCAAGAGAAATTATATAAACCGCCCCGCTAATGGACAGAAAATAGAACCGTCCCCTATTTTTTAGACGGCGACGATGGAGATTCCATTTCTGTCCGCCAGGCGCAGTGCCGCCTCCTGGTCGATAAAAAGCGTCTTCTCGGCCTCTATCGCCAGTAAGGAAACACCCGCCCGGATAAGATTTTTTACCGTATTAAGCCCTACAACAGGTATATCGAAGCGCATGTCCTGCTTGGGTTTACTTACCTTTACAATAACCGCACCCTTACTGGCAATCCTGCCCGCGCGCCTTATCAGCGCGTCTGTCCCTTCTAATGCCTCTACGGCGACCACTGCTTTATTCTTGACTCCCACGGCCTGGCCGATATCCAACAGGCTGATTCCCTTAGCAATGGCTAAACCAAAATATACATCCTGCCATTCGCGGAAATCCGGCTGCCTTCTGGTGAGAACGCTTTTCTTGGGCAATAGGTCTTTAACCAAAGTCGTGGAATCCAATAATTCAAAACCACTTTCTTCTAATTTGCCGGCTATTACGCCAAATACCGTATCCGCTTTTTTATCTTTCAAATTCTCAAGCAAGGCCTTCACGTCCGGGTTGTCCATGACCCTCCTGTTGAAGAGGTGGCGGGGATTGACCTGTCCCGCCATCACAATCTTGGTAACCTCCTCCTGCTTGAATACCGCAAACATTTTCTTAAATTCCTCAACCCTCATCCAATAGATCTTATCCGCGTAATTCTTAAGCCGCCGCGAAGTATCGCCTTTTATGGCCACAGCGACGATATAATTGCCTGCCTGTTTGGCCTTCTGCGCGAAAATAATGGGGAAATTGCGGTTGCCCGCGATTAATCCGATCTTATCCATGGGTTAGCGGAGGCCGCGGCAAACTCCTCTTTGAGAATTCTTCATAAACTCAACCAGGTTTTGTACTTCGCGGGAGTCTATCTGCGATTGGGCTTCTTCCAGGGCATGCTTAACGGATAATCCGGAATTGAACAATATCTTAAAAGCCGCTCCCAGCTTAACGATTGCCTCGCGCGCCAGCCCCGCGCGCCGCAGGCCGGTAATATTTAAACCGTAGACTCTTGCCGGATGCCCGTCGCAGGTTGAATAGGGAGGGATATCCTGGACGACCTTTGAACAGCCGCCGACGATGGAAAGTGTACCCAGCCTGACAAACTGATGTATGGCGACCAGGCCGCCTACGACTGCCTTATCTTCTATCTGGACATGCCCGGCGAGAGTGCCGTTGTTCGCGATTATACAGCCGTTACCCACGTAGCAGTCATGGGCAATATGGGAATAGGCCATGAAAAGATTGTTGTTCCCCACGACGGTCTTGCCGCCATCTCCTGTGCCCGGGTTAAAAGTGCAGTATTCCCGGATAATATTATTGTCGCCGATTTCCAGGAAGCTTGCCTCGTCCCTGTACTTTAAATCCTGCGGCGCGCTGCCGATAACAGCGCCGGTGAATATCTTGCAGTCCCCGCCTATCGCGGTATGGCCGCAGATATTGCAAAACGGCCCGATTTCCGTTTCCCGGCCGATAGAAACGTTATCCCCGATTATAGCATAAGGGCCGACCTTGACGCTGTCGGCCAGTTTAGCCTGCCGGGAAACTATCGCTGTGGGATGAATCGTCATAACTTATTTCATTCTGTTAATTAATAACGGACTCACTGCCGATAGGCAGGCGGGGCTTTATGCCAATCGTTAATTGTCCGCAACGGCAAACATCAATTCCGCTTCCGCGACTACCTTACCGTCTACCAGCGCCTTACTGTAGACTAAGCCGGTCTTGGACTTTAATTTCCCGACATCCACTTCCAATATCAGCTTATCGCCCGGCACTACCGTCTTTCTGAACTTAACATTATTCGCCGCTAAAAAATAAGCCAGCTTGCCGCGGTTTTGCTCCAGGGAGAGCATCATTACACCTCCCACCTGCGCCATTGCTTCAATAATCAAAACACCGGGCATAACCGGCTTGCCGGGAAAATGCCCCTTGAAATAATAATCGTCTTTGGTTACGTTCTTTAAGCCCACCGCGCGTTTGCCTTTGTCCAGGTAGAGAATCCTGTCCACGAACAAAAAAGGATAACGATGGGGCAATATTTTTTTTATTTCTTCGACGTCCAGTTCCCCCTCCTTAGGAAGACATTCCCCGCAACTGCCTACCCCGCCCAAAAGGAACCTCGTCTTCTGCTCTATAATTTTCCGCAGCAGTTTTATATTCAAAGAATGGCCGCTTCTAATGGCAACTATGTGCGCCTTAACCGGAGAGCCCAGAAGATACAAGTCGCCGATTAAATCCAGAATCTTATGCCGGGCGTATTCATCATTGTAGCGCAGGCGGTTCTGTATCACGCCGTTTTTGCCCACCACCAGCGTGTTTTCATAATTAGCACCCTGGCCTAAACCCTGGCTTTGCAGGTCGGAGGCTTCGTCTTCGAGGCAAAACGTCCTAGACTTGGCCACTTCTTTTTCGAACGTCTCCGGCGTTATGTTTAAATCAATAAATTGGGCATTAATCTGGGGGTGGTCATACCTTAACGTATAAGATACCCGGAATTCCGACGAAGGTATTGCCACGATGCTGGAGCCGTTCTCTTCCACCGATATCGTCTCTTTTATCTGGTAACAATCGCGCTGCTTCTCTTGTTCGACAATGCCTGCCTGTTTCAGGGCCTCCAGGAAAGTCAGGCCGCTGCCGTCAAACCCCGGCACTTCGTTATTGTCTATCTCTATCGCGATGTTGTCTATCGACAGCCCTAATAATACCGCCATCAGGTGTTCGACGGTGTGTATTTCTATTTCGCCTTTGCCGATGGATGTCCTGCGCGGGCTGCGGGATATGGGCAGGAGGTTATCCACTACGGCTAAAACACCTTCCTTGCTGCCGAAGTCGGTGCGGATAAAATTTATCCCGCTGTCTACGCCGGCGGGCTTAAATTTTATATTTACTTTATTGCCCATATGCAAGCCAATGCCGCTTAAACTGACTTCCCCGCCGATTGTCTTTTGCTTTTCCATAGTCAATTTGGGCTTAACCTTTGCTTATCGTTAAAGCTTGTCCGTTTTAGTCTGCGCTTCCAGCTCGCTGACCCGTTTTTTAAGTTCAGTTATGGTATCAAAAAGGGCAGGCAGCCTCTGGACGCAGGCATTGATTTTTTTTGCCGTATTCATCGGCTTGGCCGGATATCCCCATACTATGGCACCGGCGGGCACGGACTTGCTCACCCCTGACTGCGCCGCGACAACCGCACCGTCGCCTACGCTGATATGCCCGACAATCCCCACCTGGCCTGCCAGGACGACGCCATTGCCGATACGCGTGCTGCCGGAAATGCCTGCTTGGGCTACGATAATTGAGTTTTCTCCGATTACCACGTTATGGGCAATCTGCACGAGGTTATCTATCTTCGTTCCCTTGCCGATAACCGTCTTGTCGAAGCGCGCCCTGTCTATCGTCACATTCGCCCCGATTTCCACGTCGTCCTCCACCTGGACCGTTCCGATCTGGGGAATCTTCTGGTGGACACCCTCCACCTGGATGTATCCGAACCCGTCGGAACCGATAACCGTGCCGCTGTGGATAGTCACGCGGTCGCCTATCGTCGTGCGTTCGCGCACACATACATGGGGATAAACCAGGCAGCTTGACCCGATAGAACTGTGGTGCCCGATATAACAGTTGGGGTATATTACGGTACCGTCTCCTATAGTTACGTTATCTTCTATAACCGCGTAAGCGCCTATGGCCACATTGCTGCCCAGCTTCACATCCTTGCCTAAAACAGCGCTGCTGTGGATGCCCCGTGGACGCATAAATTCATCCGGCACTGCCATTGAAACTACCCTGACAAAAGCCAAAGAGGGGTTATCGGTCCGGATTATTGGTTTGTCCGACTGTTTTATGTCCCGGGAAGTAATAACCGCCGCGGCCTTTGTAGTTTTCATAAGCGCGGCATACTTGGGATTGGCAAGAAAAGTGATGTCTCCGGGGCCGGCCTCCTTTATGCCGCAGACTCCCGTGACAACAATATTTTTATCGCCTACAACCTCTCCGTTTATAAACTCGGCGATCTCCTTTAAGGTCTTACGCATTTCAAATCCCACCCGCTTAGCTGCCCGGTTCAAGGTTATTTCTTATAGTATCCCTGTAGAATTTTTATCACGCCGTCGGTTATATCCATAGTCTTCTCCTGATACACCAGGACACGGTCATTAAAAACCATGGTGTAGCTGTTGGCCTTGGAATAAGCGGAAACGGCATTCTCGATATCCTTCAATATCTCCTTCATTTTTTCGTCCCGCTCTTTGCGTAAATCCGTCTGCTGCACCCGGTCAAATTCCTGAAGCTCCTTAATTTTGTTTTCCAAATCGCCTTTCTTGGCTTCTTTCTCTTTATCGCTCAACAGGCTCATCTTATCCTGCATTTTTTTTACTTCGTCTACATTCTTCTCTCTATCTTTCTCGTAGGTCATCTGCTTGCCTTCCAGGATCTTATCGTAAGCCTTGGTCTTTTCGTATTCGTCGAACAAGCGGCTTAAATCCACGTAGGCTAATTTATCCGCGGCAAACGCCCCGGTCGCACAAATCGCCAAAAAAACCACCCCTACCGCTACCGCAAAAACCTTTTTCATCTCTTTCCTCCTAAATGAGCGCATAACTTACGAACACGAAGTGTGAGTAAGTTATATGCGCGAATTTATCCCTCGCAGCTAACTATAAGTTCCGCTGCGGGGGACTATAGATTACCTTAAAACCCGTGGCTAATACTGAAATGGAACCTGCCGGCGGATTTTGTTTCTTCGCCGGGCTCCTTACTTAAAGGAATACCGTAATCCAGCCTGACCGGGCCGATGGGGGTCTTAATCCTGGCTCCGAACCCGAAGGAAGACTTAAAATTGCCGCTGCCTATATCCTCCATCCTTCTCCAGACATTGCCCGTATCAAAAAATGCCGCCGCTTTCAAAAAATCAAATAAAGGGTATGTATATTCGATGTTTCCCACAAACATTGATTCCCCGCCTAAGGGGTCCTTGGTAACCGTATCGATGGGGCCGATCTTTCTTTCTTCATAGCCGCGGATGGTATAAGCGCCTCCGGCAAAAAACCTTTCGTAGATAGGAATCTCGTCTGAAGCCCCGTAGGGGTCGGCAAGCCCTGCCCGGCCCATAAATTCCAGGACTGAACCCTTAAACAGCGGGAAATATTTGGAAGCTTTGCCGAAAAACTTAAGGAAATCCTTATCTCCGCTAAAAGGCCCGCCCGCGCACTGCAGGGAACCCGACAGCAAATAGCCTTTGGTGGGGTCAAATACGTTGTCGCGCCGGTCATAACTTAAGCCTAATTCCAGGCTGCTGATTGAATTCTTGCCGTCTTCTTTTTTAAGGTCTACTGTGGCATCGTCAGGTATATTGGCGATATCTATGCTTTCGTATTTATACATTAAACTGGCAGTCGCATATTCGGAAATCTCTTTACTCAAGCGGATATCGCCCCCTGTCCTGTCCTCGTCGTAACCGTAACCTACGTCGGACTCCCGGCTGTGCGAGGTCTTGTATAAATCGAAACCGAACGCCACCGGGTAATCGAATATCCACGGCTCGGTAAAACTCAAAGAATAACTATCACTGACGCTGCCGAAACTGGCGCGCAGCCTTAAATCCTGCCCGTCGCCGGTAAAATAGGGGAAATTCTTCCAGTCAAAATTCTTCTGCTCGATTTCAATGAACCCGACAAACTGGTCTACCGTGGAATAACCGCCTCCGAAGCTAAACGCCCCGGTCTTGGCCTCCTTTACCTGGACGATGAGGTCTCTTTTCTCGGGGGCATCGGCCTCTTCCGTATCGTAACTTATTTCCTCAAAAAAGCCCAGATTCTGCAGCCGTTCCTTGCTGCGCCTGAGCTTATCGCCGTCAAACTTATCCCCGGGGAAAATCCTCAATTCTCTCCTGACTACCACATCTTTTGTCTTAATGTTGCCGCGGATTTTGATTTCAGCCACGTAAGCCACTTCGTTTTCCACTATGCTATAGACGATGTCTACCCTTTCGCTGGCGGTATTGAAAGAAGTAGTCCCGTCTACCCTGGCAAATATGTAGCCGCGGTCAAAATAGAGCCCTTGAATATTTACGATATCCTGTTTAAGCCCCTCCTGGCTGAACACCTTGCCAGGCAGGCACGCCTTAAGAGCGTCCCTTATCGCTTTATCCGTAACAGCGCTGTTGCCCTGGATGGTTATATTTCCCGCAAGATACCTCCTGCCCTCTTTGATATTTATGTTAATCGTCAGGTCCGGCTTTTTGGGGTCGCGCGCGATGGAATCCTTAACTTCCACGTCCGCGTAACCCTCCTTTTTGTAAAACGAGCTCAACCTTTCGATATCTTCGGCAAGCACCTCCTCTTTCAATATCCCGCGGTTAAAAAGCCACGCCCGCTTGGTCTTCATCAGCCGCAGGATGCGCCTTTTAGGAAAACGCTTATTGCCTTCCACAACAATCTTTGTAACCCTCACCCGCCTGCTTTCTACAACGGTGAAAGTAACCGCTGCCTGGTTTGTTTCTTTATTGATATCTGCTTTATAGTCCACCTGGGCGTCGCTAAAGCCTTTCTTATTATATAAACTCTTCAGGGATAACGAATCCTCTTTTAGCTTGGAATAATCCAGGTATTCTTTCTCTTTGGACTTTAACCCTATCAATTCCCTGAGCTTCTCATCTTTCATATAGAGATGCTTGATGCCTTCGAAAGAAATCTTTTCAATGAGCGGCCTCTCCGCGACCTTGATGATTAATTTTATCCCCTGCTCATAATCCTGGGCCTCTACGTTTATCTCGCTGAAATACCCCAGAAGATAGAGCCTTTTTATGTCGTCGCTGACAACGTTTTCCAGGTAGAGAGAGCCGATTTTCGTTTTCATCTTGGAAATTACCGTATTTGTGCTGATTGATTTATTGCCCGACACTTCTATTGCCTTGATTATTTTCCGGGCAGGCTCTTCCGGCTGTTTTGCCGGCTCCCGCGCCCGCGGCGCCGGTTCCTCTGCCTGGCCAGCCGGTTCTGCCGTCTGGTTTACCGGTTGCTCCGCAGCCTGCCGGTCAAGGGCTTCTTCGACAGCTGCCGATTGCTGCTTTGCCGCCGGCTCATCCTGAGTGAAGCCGAAAATCAAAAATCCGCCCAGCATTACGGCGGAGAACATTAAACCAAATAACAGCAGTTTAATCGTTTTCATTTTTCCCGTTCCTGTTTGTCTGAAAAAATTTTTAATTTCTACTCTCATTCCATGCCCTGAGCCAAATTGTCAAACCTGGTATATTCTTTAATGAAGCTTAAATTCATGCTGCCCACCGGGCCGTTCCTCTGCTTTGCGATAATCACTTCGGCAACGCCCTGGTTGGTAGACGTGGGATTATAATATTCCTCCCTCAATATCAGGACAACCACATCCGCGTCCTGCTCAATTGCCCCTGATTCCCTTAAATCCGAAAGCAGGGGCCGATGGTCGGTACGCATCTCTACTGCCCGCGATAACTGGCTGATTGCTATCACCGGGATGCTTAATTCCCTGGCCAGGGCTTTAAGCGAGCGGGAAATCTCCGATATCTCCTGCTGCCTGTTCTCTATCTTCGCCGAACCGCGCATCAACTGTAAATAGTCCACGATGAGCAGCCGGATATCATGGTGCGCTTTCAGGCGGCGCGCCTTTGCCCGCAATTCCATTACCGATATTGACGGAGAATCGTCTATATAAATTTCCCCCTCGGAAAGCTTTCCCGCGGCAGCGGTAAGCTTGGGCCAGTCGGAAGGTGCGAGATACCCGGTCCTTACCTTGTGGGCGTCGACCCTGGCGTGAGAACACAACAGCCTCTGCACCAACTGCTCCTTGGACATCTCCAGGCTAAAAAAGGCAAGAGGGACCTTTTCCACTACCCCGGCATGCTCGGCAATGCCTACGGCCAAGGCACTCTTGCCCATAGAGGGACGCCCGGCGATTACAATCAAATCCGAAGCCTGCAGGCCGGAGGTCATCCGGTCAAAATCTATAAAGCCGGTGGGAATGCCGGTGACGTGGGCTTTCTTCTGGTATAATTTATCGATGGTATCGATGCTGTTTTTTATAACTTCTTTTAAAAGAACGGCGTCGCTTCCCTTTTTACTGTCTCCGATTTCAAAAATCAGCCTCTCCGCCCTATCCAGCAGCTCGTCAATATTGCCGTCCGAATCGTAACTTAAGCCGACGATTTCCGTGGCATTATTTATCAACAGCCTTAGGACTCCTTTTTCCCTTACGATCCGGGCGTAATGGCCGGCATTGGCCGCGGTAGGCACGGAATTTACCAGCTCGGTTAAGGCACTCCCCCCTCCTACTTCATCGAGGAGGTTGACCCGCCTTAATTCATCGCTGACGGTAATCAGGTCAACTGCCTTGTTGTTATTGTAGAGGTTTAATACTGCCTCAAATATCTTCCTGTGGCTGTCTTTATAAAAATAATTTTTATCCAATAACTCAATGGAGACGGATATGGCCTCTTCCTCTATAAGCATAGAGCCCAAAACGGCCATTTCGGCTTCGATATTCTGCGGAGGAATCTTTTCCGTGTAAAGTTCTTTGGACATTAAATGAGGCCACAACTTACGGAACGTAAGTGAACGTAAGTTGTCTGGCCGAATTTATCCCGACGAGTGTGCTAAAATTTGCTGCACTTACGCCTGGAAATTTTAGCACAGCTTACGAGTCGGGAACCTTACTTCTTCACAATCCAGACCTTTATCTTTGCCGTAACTTCAGGATGGAGATTGACCGTAACGTCGTAAATTCCCAGACTCTTTATCGGCTCGCCTAATAATATCTTATCCGCGCCAATATCGAACCCTTCTTCTTTCAGGGCATTAGCGACATCCGTATTCGTAACCGAGCCGTAGAGCTTGTCTTCTTCGTTAGTCGCCATAGCCACGTTTATGGATACGCTGTTTAATTTGAGCGCTAATTCACCTGCCTGCTTCTTTTCCTTGTCTGCTGCCGCCGTCTTTCTTTTTTCCCGCTCGGCAAGCTCTCTGAGGTTCTTCTGCGTCGCCGAGAGGACAAACCCCTTGGGCAATAAAAAATTACGCGCAAAACCGTCTTTGACCTTCACCACGTCATACGCCTTGCCTAAGCCCCTTACGTCCTGCGTTAAAATAACTTCCATATCGTTTCCCTCGCGCACGTTAAAACTTTTTCATACTTTCGTATAAGGCAGGAGTGAAAGAAAGCGCGCCTTTTTAATTGTCCGGGCGACCATGCGCTGATGCCTGGCGCAGTTACCGGAAAAACGCGAAGAGACAATCTTGCCCCGCTCGGTAATAAATCTCTCCAGCCTCTTTATATCCTTATAGTCGATGTAATTTATTTTTTCTTTACAGAACCGGCATATTTTTTTTCTCAAGTGGAAAAACCCCGTTGATTTTCTCTTGGGCTTTCCTGCTTCTCTTTCTCTCGTACTAAATCTCATTATGCGTCTCCTCGCTTTCTTCTAACCACGACGCCCCGGAAGCAATTTCCTCGGGAGCCGATACGGGTGTTTTTAGCTCTTCGATGGGCTTAGCAGCCTGCTGCCCCGGCGGGGCACCTAAGAATTGGACACGCTCCGCCCTGACCTCCAGGACGTTGCGCTTCTGGCCGGTACTATCCTCCCAGGAACGCGACTGCAGCCGGCCTTCGATTAAAACCGGCCTGCCCTTGCGCAGATACTGGTTGCAGGTCTCCGCCTGTTTATCCCAGACCACGACCGTAACAAAACAGGCCTCTTCTTTAAGCTCGCCGTTTCTGTCCTTAAAGCGCCTGTTTGTCGCCAGCCTTAAATTTACTACCGCCGTCCCCTGAGGCGTGTAGCGTAATTCCGGGTCCTTGGTCAGATTTCCGATTAACAATACCTTATTGAAATTAGCCATAACTTTCTCCTTTTTAGCCGGACGGCTCTTAAAGGACGCTGTCAAATCAAACGCACCGTGCGGGACTAATGCCTGCCTATCCGACTACAATAATACAGTAATGAGGACGCGCAGTATATCTTCGTTTAGCTTATATTCGTGGCTTATCCCGGGGATAACCTTGGCGTCCGCGCTAAAACAGGCAAGGTAATAGACGCCTTCCTTATGTTTTTTTATCGGGAAGAACAGCTTTCTTTTCTCCGACCAGATATCGGCAGAGGTAATCTTGCCTTTATTTTTTTCTATGGTTTCTTTGATTTTCGCGAACAGTTCTTTATTCGCGGTTTCGCTTAAATCGGGTTTAACAATGCACATTGCTTCATAATTTCTCATCATCCTGCCTCTTTCTGTTAAATTGATTCATTGCTTGTTTAATCCCCTCTCTTAACCACACCCGCAGGCACTCTCCCGCCCGCTGCGCGGCTTCACGCATTAAGCCTCTCTGCTGCGCTGTAAACCCGGATAGGACAAAATCGCTTACATCCTTTTTTGCCGCCGGCCTGCCTATACCCACGCGCAGCCGGGGGAAGGAATCGCTGCCTAAATGCTCTATGATGGACTTAAGCCCTTTATGCCCCGCGTGGCTGCCGGCCGGCCTTATGCGGATACTGCCCGCATTTAAGTCTAAATCGTCGCAGACAACCAGCAAGTCTTCCAGCCGCACTCTGTATTTTATGACCAGGGCGCGCACGCTTTGCCCCGATAAATTCATAAAAACCAAAGGGTGCGCTACGACGACATTTATCCCGCCGATCTTTCCCCGGCCTTCCTTATAAAGAACGGATTTATCACGGCTTAATCTTATCCTGTGTTCTTTTGCCAGGGTACCGGCTATCCGCATTCCGATGTTGTGCCGGTTGCTTCGATAAACTATTCCCGGGTTGCCCAACCCGACGATTAATTTCATTACCGGTTAAGCTATTTCTCTTTGCCTTCTTTTGCCTTCGGCTCTTCCTTGGCGGGCTGCGGCTCTTCCCCTTCTTCCGCGGCCTCTTTCTCTTTCTTCTTTATTACTTCCGGCTCAAGCTTCTCTTCTCCTTCTACAGCCGCTAACGGCACTTCTTCTTTAGCCGGCGGCGCGACAGAGAGAATAATCGTCTCGGGGTCATTCAAAATCTTAACCCCTTCCGGCAGCTGGAGGTCCCGCACGTGGATTGCGTCGCCGATCTTTAAAGCGGATACATCCACCTCAATCTGCTTGGGGATTGCCGTAGGCAAACATTCGATTTCCAGTTCCCAAAGGTTATGTTCCAGCGTTCCGCCGTCGGCCTTAACCCCGATCGCCTCTGCCTTGGCCACTACACCCACATTGACCTTTATCGCCTTGGTTAAAGAAATCTGGTTGAAGTCTACGTGGATTACGTCTCCCTTGACATGGTCGTATTGTATCTCTTTGATCAGGCAGGCGCGCTCTTTGGCCTTCTCGGCCTCATCCTTCGCCTTAAGATGGACTACGACACTTCCCACGTGATGCTCATGCAGCAGCCTCAAGAATTCCCTGCTTACTATCTTTACCGGCTCGGTCTTCTGGCCCTGTGTATATACGACCGCGGGGATGAAGCCTTTTCTGCGTAAAACTTTAACATCGGCCCTGCCTATCTCTTCGCGAGGCTGTATTTCCAAAAATATTTCTTCCATAGTTTGACTCCTAAATGAGGCCATAACTTACGGAGCACAAAGTGCGACGTAAGTTATAAGGCCGAATTTATCCCGAGCAGCCAGCTATAATCTATAGCTACGAGGGATTTAATCAAATAGCGAACTTACCGATTCTTCGTTATGAATGCGCTTTATCGCCTCTCCCAGAATATCCGCCACGGAGAGCACTTTAATCTTGGGGTGTTTCTTATGGTCGCTCAAAGGTATGCTGTCGGTAATCAATAATCCCTTAAGTGCTGCGCACTTATCAATATTGGAAACGGCGTTGCCGGATAAGACACCGTGGCTGACCGCCGCCCAGATAAGTTTTGCGTTTGCCTTCTTCAGCGCCTCTGCCGCCTCAATTAAAGAACTGCCGGTAGCAATCAAATCATCGACAATGATGGCATTCTTGCCCGCCACGTCCCCTAAGATATGGATGGCCTCCGTCTTTTCCGGGGAAACCCGCCTCTTGTCGACTATCGCCAGGTCGGCAGAGAACCTCTTGGCATATGCCCTGGCCATCTTTATGCCGCCGACGTCCGGAGAGACTACTACCAGGTCCTTAATGTTCAGTTTGTTAAAATAATCTATAAAAACGTTTACCGCCAAAAGATGGTCCATGGGTATGTCGAAAAAACCCTGGATCTGGCCGGCGTGCAGGTCCATGGTCAAAATGCGGTCCGCGCCGGAAACCGTCAAAAGGTTCGCCACCAGCTTCGCGGTTATGGGAACGCGCGGCTGGTCTTTTCTGTCCTGGCGGGCGTAACCGAAATAAGGTATGACCGCGGTAATCCTCCTGCTGGAAGCCCGTTTCAACGCGTCAATCATAATCAACAGCTCCACCAAGGTATCATTGGAGGGCGGACAGGTAGGCTGAATGATAAAAACGTCCTTGCCCCGCACGTTCTCGTTTATCTTTACGCGTATCTCTCCCTCGCTGAATTTATCTACCAATGCATTCCCTAAAGGCACTTTCAGGTATTTACAAATATCTTCAGCTAACTGCGGGTTGGCATTGCCGGTAAATATGGCTATTTTATCCATCTGTCATGCTCCTTGAGAACCGCTTGCCCCCTCGCCAGGGGGCTTGCCCCCTCGACAGGGGGCTTTTGCCCGTCCGACAGGCGGGCCTGGCCGTCCGGTCTATCGACCGGCCATTTTCTTTTTTAACTGCCTCGCCGGCACTCCGGCTACTACCGCATAATCACCGACATGCTTATTCCTGCTGATTACCGAACCCGCGCCGGTTACGGCGTGCCTGCCTACCCTTACCGGCGCGATTAATATCGTATCGGAGCCCAAAAAGGCATTATCTTTAATCAGCGTGGTATTTTTCCGCTTGCCGTCAAAATTCGCCGTTACCACTCCCGCGCCGATGTTCACGTTATTTCCGATCCGGGAATCCCCTAAATAACAGAAGTGTTTGGCTAAGGTGTGCTTTCCGACCCGGGAACGCGCCAATTCGCTGAAATTACCGATCGCGCAGTCATCTTCTATAACGGTCTGTTCCCTTAAGTGGCAGAATGGCCCTATGGAACAACGTCTTCCAATTGTAACATTTCTCTCGATGACTGTAAAGGGATAAATTTTGCTGTCCACGCCGATCTTAACGCCCCAGTCAACAAAAGTACTTTGCGGGTCAACAATGCCTATGCCGGCTTCCAGATGCGCTTTAAGGATTCTCTCTTGCATAATCTTATTCACTTTTGCCAAATCAACACGTGAATTGATACCCCAGCCCTCCCGGACATCGGCTAAATGAACCGCTTCTACCCGTAAGTTCTGCTTATAGAGTATTTCTATTACGTCGGTGAGGTAAAATTCTTTTTTCAGCCGGTTGCGCTTTACCTTTTTTAAGGCGCTGAATAATTTAGTTTTCTCAAAACAGGCGCAGCCGATGTTTATCTCTTTAATATCCTTCTGGAAGGCATCGGCGTCTTTTTCCTCTACAATCCGGCAGATGCTTTCGTATTTATCGCGCAGGATCCTTCCGTAACCCGAAGGATTTTTGACGCGGGCGGTTAAAAGTGTGGCCTCGGCCTTATTTTCCATATGATAGCGGATTAATTTCTTCAGGCTGTCTTTTCGCAATAAGGCATTATCGGCATACAACACCAGGACCGTGCCTTTAAAATCCTTGAGTGCCTTTTCTGCCTGCCTGACCGCGTCCGCGCTGCCCTGGAGCTTTTTCTGGATAACTATTTTCGCCTGCGGCCTGACAGTTTTGCTTACCAGCTCGTGCTGATGGCCTAAAACCAGGACGCTGGTGGATATCTTAAGCTCCTTTACCAGGTCCATCACGTATTCCAGCATCGGCCTGCCGCAGACAGGATGCAGGACTTTCGGCAAATCCGATTTCATCCGCTTGCCCTTGCCGGCAGCCAAAATCACACAAGCGATATTTCTATTCATCTTCCTTACCCTCACCGACATTCTCTCAACTTTCTGGGAATTTGGGGACGGTTCTATTTTTATGGTTTTCGATTTTTAGAAAAATAGAACCGTCCCCTATTTTTTCCGCTGGGACGTGTGGGCTCGAACCACAATAGCGAGACCCAAATTCTCGTGTCCTACCATTAGACGACGTCCCAAATATACAGTCAGACCCTCCCGACGTTCACTTTATAGGAGGTCGGGATTTCGCCAGCTAATTGTAAAACACTGCTGGCTCAAAATTCTCGTGTCCTACCATTAGACGACGTCCCAAGCCCGCGCTATTACCATAATTATATAAAAACGAATTGTCCTAAGAACGGTTTGCTGTTTTCGCCGGATTAAAAGCTGAATTTATCCACCGAGGAAGAGCCCGATGGCGGAGGCGACGCCTTCTCCTTCTCGTAAGCATCCAAAACCCTCTTCTGCAAATATTCCCTAAAATGCTGGGTTATCGGGTGAGCGATATCTTTATGCTCCGACTGAGCGCTACCGGCCTCGGCGCCGGCCAGGGGCCTTACCGATAAAGGAATGGCAGCTCCGCACTGGTTACAGTATTTGCTGCGGGATTCATTCTTAAAACCGCATTTTGAGCACGCCTGTTTTATCCTCCTGGAAGGCATGGCAATAAACAAGCCATTTGAGCCCTCAATTACTTTTATGTTCCTGACTACAAACGCATTGTCAAAGGTTACGGTCGCGTATGCCTTTAATTTTTTATCCGGCGAATCCTTTAAAAATACCTTGACTTCAGTGATTTCCATGAGTTTGCCCCCCTCTAATGGAGCCCCACGGCTTTACAGCCGTGGTACCTATATTTACCCGCCTACACTTCGTTACGGCGGGTCCGCCTTTGACACGTTCAAGCGACATCCGCCGTAGTGCTGTCTTCCTGCATTTATCCACGGGTTTACACCAGTGGTTTTTACACCTACGCTCTTTTAAGAGCTTCGGCGGATCCACCGAAGCAAATAATGCGTAGGTGGACTGCACGAAGGCGGATAAACACGCTGCCTATGCTGTCCTTGCGATAAAGGTGTCCAAGTCTTTGAATCTGGAAAGCCTTCTAAACAGAAGGACTGCCTCCTTTCTTGAAGAAACCATGCTGAACATTGCCGGACCGCTTCCGGTCATATAGATTCCTTCGACACCCAGCTCCAAAAGCACATTCTTCCAATGTTTAAGCTTTGGGCACAAATCAAAGCTGGCTGTTTCCAGCCGGTTAAAGAAAAAATTCCTTATTAAAGGGGCTTTCTTTCCCTTGAGCGCCTGAAGTAATATTTTAACATCTCTTGCGGCTTTTGTCAACCCTGTAACTTGAGCGAATTCACGGCCGTCAAGGAGTTTATCCAGCCTGGCATAGGCCGTTTTGGTAGAAACTTTGATTTTCGGCACTGCCAACAAGTGCCAAAACCGCCTTTTCACTGCTGTTACAGCCGTAACATTTTCTCCCCGGCCCCTGCCGACGGCAAATGCGGCGCCGGATAAAAAAAACGGCACGTCCGCGCCTAAGGTTTTAGCGTAAGAGACCAGTTTTCTCCTGCTTAAGTTTAAGCCCAATGCCCGGTTTAACCCTAAAAGGACACTCGCCGCATTGCTTGAGCCGCCGCCTAAGCCGGCGGCAACCGGAATACGCTTATCAATCCTTATATCCCACCCCTGCCTGATGCCTGTTTTCTCCATCAGTAAAGACGCCGCGCGGTAGGCCAAATTTGTTCTGCCTTTCGGGATAGCGGGATGATTGGAGATGATTTGAATTTTTTTATCCGGGCGGGGACTCAGGGATATTTCGTCGCAGAGGTCTATCTTCTCAAATAAGGTGACTATCTGGTGATAATTATCTTTTCTCTTTCTTAATACTTCCAGATAAAGGTTTAATTTAGCGTAAGATTTAATCCTGAAGGGTTTCACTTGATGATGCTTAGAGCGGCTTTTTCTATATCCGCGGAGGTAAGGTTGTACTCCTGCATAAGCTGGGCCGGTTCGCCGGACTGGCCAAACCTGTTTTTTATCCCGATGCGCATGACCCTGGTCGGGCAACTCTCCGCGACAACTTCATCTATAGCCGAAACCAGACCTCCGGTAATAATATGCTCTTCACAGACAACGATGCCTTTTGTCTTTTTCGCGGCCTCTACCACTATCTCTCTATCTAACGGTTTAACCGTGTGCATATTTATCACCCTGGCCTTAATCCCCTTGTCAAGAAGAGATTTTGCCGCGGTCAGCGCCTCCTGAACCATCAGGCCGCAGGCGATAATCGCGACATCGCTTCCTTCGGTAAGGACCTGGGCCTTGGCGAATTCAAACCGGCCTTTATTCTCTATAGTCGGCACTTTTGGCCTTCCCAGGCGGATATAGAACGGCCCCTTGCGCCCGGCCGCGGTTAAAACCGCTTCCCGCGTCTGCGGCCCGTCGCAGGGAACGATGATATTCATATTGACAATCGCGCGCATCAACGCGATATCCTCTAACGCCTGATGGCTGGCGCCGTCAGGGCCGACGGTGAGGCCGGCGTGCGAAGCAACAATCTTGACATCGAAATTATTGTAACAAATGCTATTCCTGACCTGGTCCCATGCCCTGCCGCTGGCGAATATCGCAAACGTGGAAACAAATACGGTCTTTCCGCAGCTCGCTAAGCCCGCCGCGGCAGCCATCATATTCTGCTCGGCAACGCCAAAGTTGAAGAACCGGCCGGGAAACTCCCTGGCAAACAGGCCGGTGCGTGTTGAACCGGACAGGTCGGCATCCAAAACCACGATATCGGAATTCTGCCTGCCCATTTCCACGAGGGTCTGACCGTAAATGTCGCGTTGGTATAATTGTTCCATTGTATTCGACGTATACTACCTGGGTCTATTGTCTATAGTCTATGGCCTATGGTCTTTCCGTTTTAACTATTGACTATCGACCATCGGCTATCGACTATTGACCCGTTTTATTCAAGTTCTTTCAACGCCTGCTTTTCCTCGTCCCGGGTGGGCGCGCGGCCGTGAAAATCGACCACGTTCTCCATAAACGAAACGCCTTTGCCCTTTATGGTGTGGGCGATGATTATCGTTGGTTTATTCTTTGTTTCCATTGCCGCCAGATATGCCGATAGTATCTCCCGCATATTATGGCCGTCTATTTCTATGGTATTCCAGCCAAATGCCTGCCATTTGTCAACCAGGGGTTCGAGGTTCATAATATCCTTTGTTCTCCCGTCTATCTGGAAACCGTTATAGTCCAGCATAGCGCAAATATTATCGCAGCGGTAGTGCGCCGCGGCCATCGCCGCCTCCCAGATATTGCCTTCCTGAGTCTCGCCGTCTCCCATAAGGCAATAAACGCGGTATGCCTTTTTGTCAATCTTGGCGGCGAGAGCCATTCCCAAAGACACGGACAGCCCCTGGCCCAGCGAGCCGCTGGCTACTTCCACCCCCGGAGTCCGGCGGTCAGGGTGCCCTTGCAGGAAACAGCCGAACTTTCTTAACTTCAAAAGCTCTTTTGCGGGGAAATAACCGCTCTCTGCCAATACCGCGTACCACAAAGGACAGCAGTGTCCTTTAGACATATGGAACCTGTCCCGGTCAAGCCAATGAGGGTCCTGGGGATTATACCGCATCAAGGGGCTGGCGTCGGCCAAGCGGCCGAAATAAAGACAGGTAATCAGGTCAGTGGCGGAAAGGCTCCCTCCGGGATGGCCCGAACCTGCCTCTGCCAGCATCTGTATAATCAGCCTGCGGATGCCTTTGGCTTTGTCTTCCAGCTGTTTTATCTGGGCGTTGATATATTGCATTAACATTATTTGCCGGGCTTACCGGCGTCTGTTTTAAACTTCTCCAGCTTTGCCTTTACTTTTTCCTGCTGCGCATCCAGTTGAAAAGACTTCTGCCAGCTGGCCACAGCCTTCTTGACATCGTTTACCTGTAAATAAGCATCTCCGAGATGGTCATAGATAGTCGGGTCGTCAAGCAGGCTGACTGCCCTCTCCAGTTCAGCTATCGCCTCTTTGGCCTTGCCGGTCTTAAAATATACCCATCCTAAGCTGTCTATGTACGCGGGGTTATCCGGCTCTATCTTTAAAGCCCGCCGGATCAAATCTTCAGCCTCAGCGAGATTGATGCCCGATTCGGCGTAAATATAGCCCAAGGAATTAAGGGCATCGGAATACCCGGGGTTGTTTTTTATTGCCTCCTTAAATTCCCTTATCGCCTCTTCCCTCTTTGACTGCTCTTCATAAACCATACCGAGAAAAAAATGCGCCTGAGCGTCGGCGGGGGTCTTCTCTAAAATGAACTTGTAGGTCTTCTCCGCCAGGCCCAGTTTCCTCTGCCGGTAATAGACCTCTCCCAGGCTCTTGTAGATCTGCATGTTCTGGGGGTCTTTTGCCGCGACCTTTTCCAGCACCTGCTCATACTGCTGGGTTGCCAAATCCATTTTCTTTTGCGAGGAATAAATCAGGGCTAATACTGCGTGGGGCTCGAGAGCGTCGGGGTCAAATTTTATTGCCAGCTCCAACTCTTTAACCGCCTTATCTAAATCATCTTTTTTTATGTAGGCGCCGGCCAATCTAAGATGGACTACCGAGGCGCCGTAATCGTATTTCAGCGCCTTTTTGTATTCCTGGATAGCCTTATCCCATTCGTCAAGGTCATCATACATTACCGCCATGATGTAATGAGTCAAGGCCTCGGGTGTTACTTTGTCTAACGCAAAAACACCCCTCTGGTTTATCCCCCCGAGCGTAAGTATCAAAAAGATAACGAGCAGAGGCCTGGCGAGCTGGAAAGTCATTAATAATTTGCGATTATTTGCAGGCGATGCAGCCAAAAAGAAGCCTCTCGGCTAAACGGCTATGACCAGTCTCTCTTCTTGAGATGCCGCAGCCTACGGCGCATCTTCTTTCTTTTGTGGGTCTTTATTTTTCTTCTTTTTCTTTTACGTCCGCAAGGCATTTAACTTACTCCCTTGGGTGACGGGTCTATAGTCTATAGCCTATGGTCGATAGTTTTAATTTTGACTATTGACTATAGACTATCGGCTATTGACCCGTGTTATGCGTTTATATTTTTCTAATAAATAACTTTGTTCAGCGAATATTCGATGATTCCCCGCGCCCCCGCCTTTTCCAGCGCCGGGATTAAATTACGCACAATCTTCTCGTCAATCACCGTCTCAATGGCAAACCAGCCTTCTTCGGAAAGCCCGGAGATGGTCGGCTTTTTTAACGCCGGCAGGCGCTGGATTACCTTCTCCAGGTCCTGCTTCCTCACGTTCATCTTGAGGCCGACCTTATCTTCGGCGGCGATGGCGCCGCCTAAGAGGAGTACGATCTGCTCCATCTTATTTCTCTTCCAGGTGTCTTTCCAGCTGTCGCGGTTGGCGATAAATTTGGTGGTTGATTCGCAGACCGTGGCGACCTCTCTTAATTTGTTCGCATTAAGGCTCCTGCCGGTTTCCGTAAGCTCGACGATGGCCTCGACTAAGCCCTGCGCCACCTTTACCTCGGTAGCGCCCCAGCTGAATTCGACATCCGCTTTTATCTTATTTTTCTTGAGGAATTTTTTGGTTACGTTAACAAGTTCGGTGGCAATCTGCTTTCCTTTTAAGTCTTTTATACTTCTTACCGAGGAGCCTTCCGGAACGGCAACCACCCAGCGCACCGGCCGCAAAGACTGTTTGGCATAGACCAGCTCTTTGACCCGGATTACCCGGGAGTTGTTCTCCTGAATCCAGTCCTCTCCAGTAATGCCGCAGTCTAAATCCGTTTCTACATAGCGGGACATCTCCTGGGCGCGCAGCAATACCGGCTCAATCTCGCAATCGTCGATGGAGGGAAAATAAGACCTCTCGCCGACAGAGATGTTAAACCCGGCCTTGCGGAACATTCTAAACGTGGCCTCCTGGAGGCTTCCTTTGGGCAACCCCAGCTTCAATATCTTCTTGCTCATCATTAACCGTCCTGTTTATCCTATTTTCCCCTTTGCGGTTTATCGCGGGGCGGACACAACGAATAATTATACAATCTTAAAAATATTTTGTAAAGAATTATCTTCTTCGAAAATCGGGAATGGGAAGGGACATCGTACCCCCACCCCTTCAAGGCTACGAAAGATTAAAAGAATTAGTTTTAAAGCTTTTTTAGATTTAAAGGGGCTTTTTAAAGATTTTAGGCGCGAAGCGGCGAAAC
>Ga0315279_10002317_pt1 | contig 28907 bp, 29 predicted proteins | sample YL17G06_20_MG_FD_203694 | JGI IMG/M metagenome (GOLD analysis project Ga0315279, IMG submission 203694) | Sediment microbial communities from Yellowstone Lake, YNP, Wyoming, USA - YL17G06_20 | ecosystem: Environmental > Aquatic > Freshwater > Lake > Sediment | place: USA: Wyoming | collected... | reverse complement strand
ATCGATTTTGACCAGACAAACACAAGCCAAGTCGAGGTGACGCTGTTCAATTCTCCAGACTCGGCAACCTACGTCAACATCACAAGCATGACGTTCAAGCATGGCAACGTTACTGACACGTTCAACGACACACTCCTAACACCCACACCTCCGTTGACCATCGACAAGAATCAAACTGTCACTATCACTTGCCCCTGGAACTGGAGTGACGAAAGCTACCGAGACATAGACGTAATCGTGACCGCCTATACCAAACAAGGATTCACTTCGACGCCTGAAACAGCAAGGACACCAGCAAAATACGCCGCAGACATGAACGACGTACATTTCGACTTGAATGACCTAGGAAGCTTCTCCGTGAACCTCACAAACAGGGCATACTCACTGCTTACTGCAAACCTAACGCTGGTAGAGATAGACCAGAACGCGACGGTCATCATACCAGGTTTGATAGCTCCAGGAACGAACGCCACATTCACATGTACCTTCAACTGGTCAAGCCTAACCGGACAAAATGTCAACATAAGGGCGCATCTCATGTACGGCTCAACCGAAATTCAAGTGACTTACAGCCTTAAGCTTCCCTACTTGGAAATAACCAACGCAACCTTCATCAACGTGCCCCCAGAAACTCCAAACATCAACATCACAGTCAGAAACACCGAATTCAGCAAGTTCAACGCCACAATAGTTCAAGTGCTCATAAGAAACGAAACAACATCTCTGCTTGTCATAGAATCCTCAGGGTATCAAGTCAACGCAGGATCTGAGATAGTATTAGCTTACTCATGGAATTGGATCCCATACACTGGCAACAACATAACAGTTGTCATGACGACTATAGACGGGTTCCAAGTGTCAGCAACATTCAAAGTCGAGTAACCAATCACAACCCTTATTTCACTTCTCCACAAACTCAAAGCTAAACAGTGATGACGATGTCTGTCATAGAACCAACAAAAAGAGTCCGCACCATTGAATACGCAATCCGCGACGTCATTCCATACGCGAAACAGGTTGCCAAGACCGGCAAGAAAATCTATTACCTCAACATCGGCGACCCAAACGCCTTTGATTTTGACACCCCTCCCCACATAAAAGAAGCATTGGTCAAAGCAGTTGAAAGCGGCGGAAAAGCAAACGCGTACTCTCCTTCTGAAGGATTACCGGAACTTAGAGAAGCAATCAGTCAGAAAGAAAAGAGAGTCAACAACGTTGCCATATCTCCCGAAGACGTCATCGTCACTTCAGGCATTTCAGAAGGCATCCAAATGGTCATGGCTGCACTAATCAGTCCAGGAGACGAGATTCTTCTCCCAGGACCGACATACCCGCCTTACATATCGTACGCCAGATTCTTCGACGGAAAACCAGTCACTTACAAGACAAACGAAGAAAACGGTTGGCAACCTGACATCGACGATTTGCGGAAAAAAATCTCCAAGAAAACTCGCGCAATAACGATAATCAACCCGAACAATCCCTGCGGCGCCCTATACGAAAGCAAAGTAATCAAAGAAATACTGAACTTGGCAGGCGAACATGACATCACAGTACTATCAGACGAAATCTACGATCAAATAGTCTTTGACAAAAAGTTTGTGAGCACAGCCCACCTGGCGAAAGATATCCCAGTCGTAGGCTTAAACGGTTTTTCAAAAGCATATCTGATGACAGGTTGGCGACTCGGATACCTCTACTTCCACAACCAACAGGGAAGACTCAAAGATCTTAAAGACTGCGTTGAAAAAGAAGCCAGGATAAGACTGTGCGCAAACACACCCGTTCAAAAAGCCGGGACAGAAGCCCTGAACGGACCACAAGACCACCTGAAAACCACAGTCGAAAAGATCAAGCAGAGAAGCAACTTCGCTTGGAAACGACTCAACGAAATTGACGGAATCAGCTGCGCGAAGCCAGAAGCTGCATTCTATGTTTTTCCCAGAATCCATGGTGTAGGATCAAGATGGAAAACAGACATGGACTTCACGCTTAGCCTTCTCAGAGAAACCGGAGTTCTGTTCGTTCACGGTTCAGGATTTGACCCAGTCTACGGGGCAGGACACGTCAGAATAGTAGTCCTTCCCCCCCTTGACACACTTGAGAAGGCACTTGACGAAATCGAAGGCTTCATGAAAAGAAATTAATAGAGAACAGAGCTTACCCATCATTCAGTAACAGGTTCGGCTATCAGATGCATATTCCTTCTTTCGGGTCTCGAACCATCCTCGCGAACTCTGCCATCAACCGTCTGGTAACCGGACCTGGCGTGCCATCGTTAATCTGCCTCTTATTGATCTCTCTAACAGGGATTATTTCCGCGGCGGTTCCTGTAAAGAAAACTTCATCAGCGTTAAACAATTCAAAAGGCGTGATATTCTTCTCCTTCACATCGTATCCGAGTTTTGTAGCCAAATCCTGAACAGATTCAGCTGTTATCCCGTGCAAAGCTCCCGTGTACGTCGGCGGCGTGTAAAGCTTCCCTTTCCTCACAATGAAAATGTTCTCCGCCACACCTTCACACACAAACCCGTTCTTATCGAGACATATTGCCTCATCAACGCCGGCAATGTTTGCCTCAATCTTCGCCAGAATACTATTCAAGTAATTGAGCGACTTGATCTCGTGTGAAGTTGCATCTACCGGGTCTCTCTTCACCCATGAAATCATGGCGGCGATACCGGTGTCTTTTGCACCAGCCATATGTAATGAAATAGTGTCTGCGATTATGATTATCGTCGGTTTCGGACATTTCTTCGGGTTCAACCCAAGATCGCCAACTCCTCTCGTGACGACCAACCGAATGTACGCGTCCTTCAAGCCGTTCTCCCGCAACGTTTCCAAAGTCTTCTGCACCATGTCTTCTTTGGCAATCGGAATTGGCAACATTATCATGTGAGCAGACTTGTAAAGCCGGTCGATGTGCTCCCTGAGTTTAAACACACTGCCTTCATATGCCCGGATACCCTCAAATATGCCATCACCGTAGAGCAAACCATGATCAAATACCGAAACCCTCGCTTGCGACTTTGGGTAGAACTTGCCATCTATGAAGACCTGCAACTCCTTCTCCAACATTTTCGCCCCCACAATACGAGAAATAAATCTATCAATTCAAGCTCTGATATGTCTTTTGGAAAAAGGACTCCATTTTCACCATAGCGCGCGCTTAGCATGTCAACCGTAAAACTGAGGTCTCTTTGACAAGTATTTCGGCAACGGAAGCGGTCTGTAAGGCTTGTTTGCCATCGTATTCTTCACTTCCAAGATCAACTCCTCCAAATTCAATCTGCGCATTTCTCCAGTAGCCCTATCTCTGACCGGAAGCACACCTGAGTCGAGTTCTTTCTGCCCTACCACAATTATGTAAGGAACCCACTCCATTTCTGCCTCGCGAACCCGTTTCTGCAACGTCATGGAACGGTCATCGATGTCTACCCTGACAGAGCTTGTCTCCATGGTCTCAGAAATTCTCGCAACATGTTCAATGAAATTGTTGGATATCGGAATCAGGCGAACCTGTGTCGGTGACAACCAGATCGGGAGCATAGGCACCTTGCCGCTTTTCTGCATTTTGTAAGCTTTTTCCAGCAATGCATAGACAACTCTTTCAATCGCACCGCTTGGAGAACAGTGCAAAATCAACGGGAGCTTCTTTTCACCCTTTTCATCAACGTAATATATGCCGTATCTTTTTGCGTTTTCAACGTCAAGTTGATCTGTTGAAAGCGCCGCAGCCTTGTCTTGATTGTCGACGTAGTTCATGTCCCATTTGAGGATGAAGTAAAAGAAGCGATCATTCCACATCTCAACCAGCATCGGCCTACCGAAGGTTTTGGCCAAAGAAGCAATAAACTTCTTGTTCTCCTCGTAGAAATCTTTCGTAAACCGAATACCCACCTCATATTCGTCCTTCTCAAAGCCAATTTCGCCCAAGATTCGTACGCACATCTTGAACCTTACTGTGAATTCCTTCTTAGCCTGCTCTAAGTCTGTACAGAAAGCATGACAGTCAGGCATGCTGAAGGCTCTGAGCCGTCTGAGACCGACGACCTCGCCGCTCTTTTCTCTCCTGAAGCTATACCGAGTCAATTCGTAGACCTTCATGGGCATGTCCTTGTAAGAAAACTGCGCGTCGTGGACCATCAAAAACTGTCCGAAACATGCCGCGAAACGTAGGAAAAGCTCCTTGTCCTCTGATTTGAGCACGTATTGTCTTGCAGGGAAACGGTTTAGGTAATCTGCCAAGCTTGGGTGTTGAAAATCATACATGACTGGAGTCTCAACTTCCATTGCACCGTACTCGTTCATTCTGGTGCTCACAAACTGTTCAAGCAAAGCCTTTATCATTCGACCTTTAGGATACCATCGAATATTTCCAGGGTCGCTTCCTGGCTCATAATCACAAATCTCCAGTTTCTTCATCAGCTGTACGTGAGGCGGCATCTGCTGGCTTGCTCTCACCTTCGATATCTCGTACCTAGCGAATTTCTCGAGGTCTCTGCGTCCCTTGAAGTTGAATTCCTCAACCAACACAAGTTTTCCATTTGGTTCCAGAATGTACCACGTTGATTTCAATTTTTCCTCTGCCTTCAAAGCTTCAGATACTTTCTCCTCTTCCTTCTCTTTGGCTTCTGCAGGCAGCACAACACGAGACTGTTCAGCGAGAGGATGCCCCTTGACAGAGATCGCAAACTGCTTGTTCCAGCCGAATGGTGCCCGAAATGTTTCTATACCCAACTTCGACGCGTAAGATTCCATAGCTTTGACTACTTTCAAAGCATCTGAAGGTTTGGCCAGTCTACTGCTCAAATGAGCATAGGGATAGATTAGAACGCGGTTGATGCCGAGCTTTCCGAGGAAACCTTGAACCTCATCGATAGCCTTCTGCGCGACTCCAATGTTGTCGCCTTCCTCAACCGCAGTGAACAGCACGAGCAACTCTTCCAAACGCACCTCTTTCTTTTCAGCCTGCTCTGCCGCCGCAATTTCCTTCTGAACAGGCTTGTAAACAATGAAGTTTGAATGTAACTGCAAAATTCTCATAATTTCTCACCCAACGCACTCAAGGACTGTATCGCCACTTTTCGATCTGTTTGTCTTTCTTCGTTTTCTTCTTGAATTCCTTGTAGTGTTCTTTGCATAAGTAGGCATGCCTTTCGTCCGTCACCCTCAGACCTGCGCGCCTTACTTTCTCAGCTGAAAGGGAACGAACGGCCTCCTGACCACAACCAGACACGTTGCACTTCACGCCTTTGCTGATGCGACCCAACCTCAGTTCCTCCGATGTTCACGTTTTTGATGCAATTGAATACACTTCATTCCTTAATTCCTTTTTCATACAAAAAACGCGCTCTTCGGTAAATCTCTTCCCTGTCGCCAAAATACGACGGCCCAACGGCCTCCACCACAAGCGAAGCAGCAGCTGCTCCGACACATGAGCACCATAAGCCATCTTCGCCATGAACATATTCCGTCAAAAAACTTCCAATGAATACGTCTCCGGCTCCTGTGGGGTCAACGAGTTTCGCTGGTTTGAAAGCCGGAACATTGTGCATCGTGCCTTCGATCGAAACCGCAGCGCCTTTCTCTCCAAGAGTGACTATGACTATGCTCACGCCATGATCATGGATGGCTTTCATAGCTTGATCGAGTTCACCAAACCCTGTTATTGCTTGAATTTCTTCAAAGGAGGATTTGAAAATATCGACGTGTTCTAGCACTCGCTTGTCGATCAATGGACCGATGCTGACGTTTCCATCTCTGTCAAAGCGTCGCACTAACCCCTGTGGATCGAAAGACATGAATCTGCAACAACCCTTGAGCTTCTCAACGAGCGCGCTCGTAATCTCCCCTGCGACTGGTCCAACATGAATAGCTAAAGCCGTAGGAAGATGCACAATTTCTTCGACTGTAATCGGAGACATTCTACTTCCAGACCGCAACGAACGATGCGAGAAGTCTTCGTCATACCTCAATTCGAACCGTGTTGTCGCACTTCTCTCTTCTCTGAACACGTTTGACAGGTCGATGCCTTCCTTTTTAAGCAACCATAAGTAGGCTTCAGGAAAATCGTGGCCAATCTTGGAAACCACAGAAACGCGAGCATTTAAGCGCCTCGCAGCGAGTGAGACGTAGGCTACTGCCCCGCCTAAGACAACGAACGGAGTCTTGCGATCTGGAAGAAAAATTGAATCTATGACAAGGTGCCCCACTGAGACTAGGTCGTACACGAGTTCGCTGACCTCGCCCAGAATATTGACCAACTTTGACTTAAAGCCAATGGAATTGTCTCTCCTCTCGCGACGTGAAAGCACATTCGCAAATCCGTTCGTGTCGAATCAGTCCCAGCATAAAAAAGAGATCTGCAAATTTCGACTTCTTAGAAATGGCAATCCATTAACCCTGCAAGACTTCCTTTCGCCAGTCGGTCTTCGATAGTCCTTGAATTTGACCTCTCTATTCCGCGCCCGCTCAAGAGTCTGGTCAATAAGAAACGTATTGAGCCTCAGAATTTCGATTGTAGCAGCAGGATTGCTTTCGCCAAGTCTCCGCCGCTCTCTTCCAAGGCTCTTCTAGCTTCCTCAACGTTCTTGCCAGTTTGGTCGGCAACGAGCTTCACGTCTTCCTCGGCTATTCCAGATGGCTTAAGCTCGGAAGCTTTCTCAGTGATTTTTCCTCCAGTAACCTGAAAGATTTTTTGCCCTTGAACTTCAAGAATCGCTACTTCAGGCTGTTGTATCGTTATCTCTTTTCTGCTGGTTCTTATGATAACTTGTTCAACTTCAGCAATCGCATCCATGCTCATACCCATGCGTTGCATCATCCGTTTTGCTTCACGAGGATTCACGCGTCTCTGCACGAAATCACCTTCAATGTCTAACCTGTACACTCAAGGCTTCATATACTTAACTTTCTGCGGCAATGCCTCGTCTGACCTTGACCGCAATGCCACGTTTGAAAGCCGTCATTTCTTCCCCGCATAGGGCCGCACGGCCGACTGCCAAAACGTGCCCGTCACGGTCTAGGATAATCACTTCGTCCTTGGCGCGAATCTCAGGATCGGCTTTCAAAACGTGTGCTGCAAACACGTCGCCTCCTCCGACTATGAACTGAGAAATATCTTTCCGCACCGTGACAAAACATGCCGCCTTAGGAGTACGTTCAGCAAGACGCTTCGCACCGTTTATGCCCAACGAGAAAAAACCGTCTGTTGGACGTAAGGTTGCAATATGTTTGTCGTCAAGATAGACATATCTAATTCGGCCTGTCCTCTTTGAAAAGAGAATTCTTGCGCTTTCTGGAAACAGTTCTGCCCCTACACCTTTTCCAAACTGGTAGTCTGCAACGGCCCGTATCCGCTTCAAAGCTTCATTCAACCTTAGTTCACCATTGACCAGGGTCTTCGGGTTCGACAACTATAAAGACGACCTTAATAATAAAAACAGTTCAAGGTGTAGCCTTTTGCGGTGCGAAGTATGTGGGTGCAGAATTAGCGGTAAACCGTTCAATGTTATCATCGAGGCTGCAAGATTGACAGTGTGCAGTGAATGTGCTAAGCACGGAAAGATTTGTTATGATGAGCCTAGGCCAAAACCTGTGTTTGTTAAGTCAAAGCCGACAGTTGTGATGCCAAGAGTCCAAGCCAAAACAAAATTGCCCCCGGTTGATGCAAGCGTGGAACTTTCAGAAGATTTCGGCTCAAAGATAAGGAAGGGGAGAGAAAGGCTCGGGTTCTCCCACGAGGAATTGGGCAAGAGGATAAACGAAAAGGTTTCGTTGTTGAGAAAAATTGAAACGAGTAAGATTGCACCCAATGATAGACTTGCGGCAACGCTGGAGCATGTTTTGAAGATCAAATTGATAGTACCTGCCAAAGAAGAGAAGGTTCCACAAGCCAAGATACCCCAGAAACCTAGTCGTGAACTGACTCTTGGGGACCTGATGCAGCAGAAAAGGAAAGACGAAAAAGCGGGGGAATCGACCGGACGAAAGCAGTCATAGTCCAGCGTCGAGAGCGCTCTGAGCCAAGGGCTCTTGAAGAGCTTTCTAACCTCGCCGAATCTGCGGGGTACACAGTCGTTGGTAGGTTGGAACAGGTGAGAGGACCTGACGCACGTTACCAGATCGGGCCGGGAAAGGTTGAAGAACTTGCTGAACTTATCAAGGATACGGGTGCTGAAAGAGTCGTCTTTAATAATCTATTGAGACCTGTTCAGTCATACAATCTGGCAAAAGCTACGCGCGTAGAGGCAATCGACCGTTTTCAACTCATACTGGAGATTTTCACGAGAAGAGCCACGACGACTGAGACAAATTTGCAGATTCGTCTGGCAAAGTTGCGATATGACCTTGCGCAGGCGAAAGAAAGAGTGAGACTTGCGAAGAGAGGGGAACAACCGGGGTTCATGGGGCTCGGAGCCTATGAAGTTGACGTGTACTATGAAAGCGTGAAGAGAGAAGTGCATGCTATTCGAAGAAAGTTGCGGAAAATAGGGGGAAAACGCGGCCTACAACGTGAAAGAAGATCCGAGCTTGGATTTACATCGATTTCTTTAGCAGGCTACACGAAGGCAGGAAAAAGCTCTCTTTTCAACGCTTTAGCGAATGAAGCAGTCCCGGTAGATACGGCACTGTTTACCACGCTATCAACCACAACGCGGCTTGTGACCTTTTCTGGCAAGAAGTTTCTGTTGACAGATACCGTCGGCTTCATAGACCGGTTGCCGCTGACTCTGATAGAAGCCTTCCATTCAACACTTGAAGAGACTATTTACTCTGATCTTATTCTACTGATCGTGGACGGCAACGAAACCATGTATTTCATACAAAAGAAACTCGCAGCGTGTCTGGAGACAATAGAACGAATTGGGGCCACAGGCATACCACTCATAACCGTGCTTAACAAGGTCGACCTCATCTCTGAAGAAGAAACTCAGCAGAAGATCAACCTTCTGAAAGACCAGGCAACAACTTTGGTGCCTATATCGGCGTTGAAAGGAACAAACATTGAGCAATTGAAAAATGAGATATTGAGAACTCTCAGAAACTATGTGCGTGCATCATTCAAAATACCAGTCACGAAAGACGTTATGTCCTTCATGGCCTGGCTTTTCAAGAATGCGGATGTGAAGGAAACGAAGTATGACGCTGACTCAGTGCGGGTGGTTTTTGAAGCAGAACCCTCGTTCGCGGAAAAAGTGAGAAGCCGCGTCGAAAGAGAGTTCAACGGGAAACTCGAAAGAGCTTGATGGGAAATTAGACGTGAATCAAGTCATTGTGTTGAGATGGGGGCATAGGCCGCAGCGCGATGCGAGGCTTACGACACACGTCGCCTTAGCGGCCAGGGCTCTTGGTGCCACAGGAATCATCCTGTCCGACGTAAGAGACGCCAAGATTATGGAATCAGTGGAAAAAGTGACCCGACAGTGGGGCGGTCGGTTCCTTTTTGAAATGGGCACGCCTTGGAAACGAGTCGTACGGGAATGGAAAGCTAAAGGCGGCTTGATCGTTCACTTGACAGCGTATGGAGAAAACGTTGAATCCAGCGACGTGATGAAGAAGATAAAGGATTCCAAGAAAGATGTGTTGATCATTGTTGGAAGTCAGAAAGTGCCAGGCGAATTTTTTTCTAAAGATGTGTCGGACTTCAATGTTGCGATTGGGAATCAACCTCATTCTGAATGTGCGAGTCTTGCTGTTTTCCTTGACCGTTTTTTCGAGGGTAGAGAGCTATCGGTATCATTGGAGAATGCCAAAGTGAAAATCGTCCCTCAACGAAGGGGGAAAAGGATAACAGCAGAGAAATGACGTCAGATTTGGTGTTTTCTTTCGTAAAGAGATTTAAATTCGACCAATGCTGTATATGTGGTATAGAGACCTGTCTTCAAAAGGAGAAGCAAGGATACGACGATATTATCAAACATTGATGACGCAACTCTAACAAGGGTTGCACAAGCGTTAGGCGAGGAAGATGCTGTCAGGCTGATTGATGTTCTGAAGAATGCGGAGGAGACTACGGACGACGAGATTGCGACGAAGACGGGCATAAGGCTGAATTCGGTTCGTAAGATTTTGTATAAGCTGTATGATCATTCGCTTGTGAGCTTGAGGCGAACGCGTGACCCGAAGACTGGTTGGTTCATCTTTCATTGGAGGCTGCAATCCGATCAGCTGGAGGGTTTTATACAGAGTCAGAAGCGGCGTGTCCTCGACAAACTCAACATTCGTCTTGAATTCGAGAAGAACCATGATTTCTATTTTTGCTATACGCCAGGGTGTAAACGAATACCTTTCGAAGATGCGGTGGAATTGGTGTTCAAGTGTGGAACGTGTGGAAAACCTCTCATGCATTATGATAATGACAAGGTTTTGGAAGCATTAGGAAAGAGAGTGGAAACCCTAAGGAAGGAGCTTGGTGAGTGAGCAGCTCCCGACAAGAGATCAGGCCCTGCAGGTTCTTAGACAAAGTGGCTGTCGGGAGAACGTGATAAGGCATGTTGAGGCTGTTTCGGGTCTTGCTGTTGAAATTGCAGAAGCGATCAGGAATAGAGGACATCCTGTAAACGTGAGGCTTGTTGAGATTGGAGCGCTCTTGCACGACATTGGACGGAGCAAGACACACACTGTTCATCACGCTGTTGTTGGGGCTGAGATTGCAGAATCCTTTGGGGTGCCGGAACAAGTCATCTCTATAATCAAGAAGCACGTCGGCGGGGGTATAACCGCGAGGGACGCAAAGAAATTGGGGTGGCCAAAAGATGTTTATGTTCCTCAAACCATTGAGGAGAAAATCGTATGTTATGCTGATAAGCTCATTGAGGGTTCAGGTCATGTTCCGATAGAGAAAACGATTGACAAACTCTCGTTGGATCTTCCGCCTGCGGCGATAGAGAGATTGTGGAAGTTGCATGAGGAAATGTTGTCTTTGGTTGGCGACTGTGATTGTCTTCCGTGACTTTGCAGACAAGAATCTACCGCGATTCTCAGTTGAAGCTTATTGAGAAGAAACTGAAGGCAATGCTGGAAGGTTTGGATGTCCAGGTTGTGATCAAGGGAATTCATGGACATGGATGGGTGGAGGCATCTGTTTCTGGGCAAGACGAGAAAGTTGCTCTGCGATTCTTGATGGATAATGTTGGCTTCTGTCCATCAAGCTTGGGTGAAGTCCATGAATTCTCGGTTATTGGGGGGTTCGTAGCTGGTCGGGCAGAGAGCAGAAACGAACTGAGGCTGGATGTTGGGTTTGTTTTTCCGAGCGTGATTGATGCTGTGATTCCGTTGCGTAGACTGCAGGCTCAACTTGCTGATGGAAGAAAGATGGCGCTGAGTACGCTGGTTGATCTTTTCGGTTTGTGCCAGAGCATGCCTATGCAGGTCAGAATATTGAGGGTTGATCCTGTAGCGAAATATCTTGAAGCCGAGTTGTCAGAAAAGCAACAGAGGCAATTCACGGATTGGGTACGTTCTATGCTTGACAGGCTGTTGGTTTTTGGATGCTCTTCCGATGAGGTTAGGGATGCAGTGAAAACTTCTGAGGTAAATCGTGATATTGTCGGCGTTGAGCCGCTTGGAATGTTTGAAAATGCGATTGTCTGCAAGCTTGGGACTGATGCAGTGGGGTTGATTCCGAAAATCGGCATGGTCCTTAGGAACTCGACTTTGAGCGTTTTCAACCCCAGGAAAATTGTTGAGTTGTTGGGAGAGGGTTCATTTTCGTTTACTTTCTAGAGACGAGGTAGACGCCGAGGAATATCAGGATGCCGCCTGCTGCGGTGTAGGACGTTATTGTCTCTCCGATGAGGGTGGTTGCCAGCAGCGCGGTTATGAGGGGTTCTGCGAACAAGAAGGAGGCTAGAACGGCTGCTTTGACTTGGTTGGCGACGTGGAACCAGATGAAATAGCCTATGAGCGAGGCGGTGAATGCCAAGAAAAGGATTGCTGCCCAGGTTTGGAGGTTCATTGTCGTGATTTTGGCGAGCGAGTTTTCGGCGAGGGAGAATGGGATTAGGCATAGTCCGCCGATTATGTTTGCGTAGGCGGTTATGAGGAATGGGTTGTACTTTTTCATTGTTGTTTTTCCTGTGATGGTGTATGTTGACCAGAGGATGGGTGTGAGTAGTAGCACTAGGATTCCGGTGAGGAAGGTTGGATTGTTCTGGAGGGTCAGTGTGCCGCCTGCTATGACGGTTAAGGTGCCTGCTGCGGCGATTCCTATTCCGATGAATTGTTTTCTTTTGAGGTTTTCTTTGAGTATGCGTGTGGAGAGCACTGTTATGAGGATTGGGGATAGCAGGCAGACGAGGATTGCGGCGATCGAAGCGTTTGCGAGGGCTATGCCTGTGACTTGGGCGATGAAGAAGAATGTGATTCCGGTTAGTGCGAGCAGGATTAGGCGTGGCAGGTCTTTGTTTTCGATGTGAAGTGAATAATTCCGGTTTAGGATTTTTTTGACGGCGAGTGTGATGAGGAAAAATGCGCTGGCGGTGAGAAGCCTGAAGGTGGCGATTGCGATCGGTGTTAGTCCTTCGGCGAGTGCGATTTTGACGACGACGAAGCTGCTGCCCCAGACGGTGATGAGGAATGTCATGAGGAAGGCGTTGGTGGGGCTTATGGTGTGGGTCGCCATCTGTGAGGTCTGCTTCTTTGTTTGCTAGAAGAAGGTGTGGTTGTGGGTTTGGGGTTATTTTCTTTCGATTAGCTCGATCAGTGTTCCGTCTGGGTCTTCGATGAAGGCTATGGTGGGTCCGCCTGGGCTGAGGGTGTAGGGTTCATCGGTGATTGTGACTTTGTTCTTTCGGAGTGTGTCGATGGTTTTTTGCATGTTTTCGACGGTGAAGGCGAGGTGGTCGAAGATGCGGTTTTCGTAGTCGGGTTGGATGAACTTTTTCTGTTTGCGGTAATAGGTTAGTTCGAGTGTGGATCCTTTTGCGTTTGGGTCTTGTAGGAAGGCGATTTCTGCGTTGTTTTGGGATATTTCATGTCTGCCTTGGAGTTTGAGGCCTATGAGTTTGGTGTAGAAGTTGATTGACTGGTCCATGTTGCTTGTTCGGATGCTGGTGTGGACGAGTATCAAACGTTTTCACCTGGTTACTGTGTTTTGTGTTTTGAGTATATAGGAGCAATGGGGTTTTGATTCTGAGAGTTGGAGAAGTGTTTTTAGGGTTTGTTTTGGTTTTGTTGGTTCATGTATTCGGCTAGGTGTTTGAAGGTGAGGTTGCGGAGGATGTTGTCGCTTTGGAGGCTGACGATGAAGGAGCAGAAGTTTTCGAAGTATTTTCCCCAGCCTTCTTGGAAGTCTTGGACTGTTTTGGAGTAGTCGCTGTAGTTTTTGTGGATTGAGATTCCGATTCTGTCGTAGTTTTGGCCTGTGCCGGTTGATATGAAGATTACGTTTGGGTGGTCGGCTATGAATTTGCGCATGTCGTCGACGTGGGTGTCGGGGTATTTTTGGAAGTTCCATTTGCCGAAGGTGAATGCGAGGATTTCGAAGCCTAGTTTTTTGAGGTCGGGGATTGATGTGTATTCTAGGAGCCCGTTTTTTTCGAGGATTGTTCTTCTTCTGGTTATGGTGGGTTGGCTGACTTTGAGGGTTTTGGCGATTTGGCGGTCGCTTTGGCGCGAGTTCTTGATGAGTTGGAAGAGGATCTGGTGGTCGAGGGGTGTGAGTTTTTTCATTTTTGCATCACTTGAAAAGAAGCGATGAGACGTGGGCTGTATTAAGGTTTGTTGATTTTCGTGAGGTTGGGCAGGTGAATAGTCTATTTGCAGAATGATGTTCCTTCAATGTACTTAATAGTTGTTTTAAGGTAGATAGTAGCCTACCCCCCTCCCCCCTAGGTTTTTTCGTGTACGGGACTGTCCATGGTTTTGTGTGAAGGTTTCGTGGTGGGATTTTCGAGGGTTTTTTGTGTTTTTACATGTTGAAATTTTCAGGGTCACGCAGTTGGTGTAGGTTTTGGTGTCGATTCTGGTGTCGGGACTGAGGGTTCATGTGCTCTTTGGGAAGTGTTGGTTGAGAAATGTGTGGTTGTCGGCGGTTAGGTAGGTGATGGTGGTCTGGAGTTTGTAGTGACGACGGAGAGAAATGTTAAGTTTATCTAGGACTGAAAGCTCAGAGCAATTTGTGAATCTGCTTAAGACCGTGGTTGGCAGTTTTCCGCCGAAGAAGCTTCCACTGCAGGAAGCCATCGAGTGGGCAGTTGACCTTCAACTCGCACACGATTTAGACGTCGTTACAGATGGCGAACAGAGAACTGACATGATCAATTACTTCAAATCATTGCCCGGGCTCGGAACGAAGCCCTCTGGTCCTTATGTTAAATCTAGGATCATGCCGTTCGAGAGGCCTGAAGCCTTCAGTAAGCTGCAAGACCTCCAGTATGTGAGAGGATATTTGAAAAGCAAGGACAGGGAAGACGTGCAGGTGAAGGTTTCGATCACCGGGCCGATTACACTGGGTTTTGCCTGTGCCTGCAACGGCGTGGAACATTACAGCGGGATGAGAGACATGAGGTTCTACTCTGATTTTGCTTCCGCACTCAAACCGTTGGCAACGGCAATTGCCAAGACCGGTTGTTACGTGCAGGTTGACGAACCGAGCCTTTCCATCAGAGTAATGGAGGCGTCTCAAGCCGTCAAGATTGTGAATGAAGTGCTTTCAGGCGTACCCAGTACCGCGTACGATGAAGGGAAACTGGTTGTTCACGTTTGCGGTTCTCTTAACAAACCTCTGTTTGAAGACCTGATGAGTTTGGACGCGCCTGCTTTGAGCCTTGCTTTTGGCGCTCCAACAGTGAAAGGAAATTTGGAGGCAATCTCGAAACTTAGCCTACAAGGACACAGAAAAAAGTTGGGAGTCGGGTGCGTCTCTGTACAGGCGAAAACGAAAGAAGATGTGGATGCACTCGACGTGGTCATTCAAAGATTAAATATGATCGGAGACAAGGTGGGCGAAGAGCAAATTGCGTTTGTCCACCCGGATTGTGGGATGCGGGGCACGTGTGAAGATGCCGTCGAGCCAATACTGGAGAGGGTAGCTAAGTCAGCAGAATACTGGGAGAAGAGACCGTAGCACGTACATTACCGCGCATTTTACGGTTGTGGCTGAGTGGTTTGCGGCAAAGAGATTGTTTAGCGCCTGTGTGAGCTCGGTCAAAGGAGCTGCGAGGAAAAGACTGTGGCCGTCTGTACAAAGGCAAGCCAAAATGAACAGGCTCTGCCGATTGAACGTTACGACAAGAATTATTTGCTGAAACATGACTATGTGACGATAGGGATTTTAACGTGAAGACGCGGGGAATTTCTGATGCGGCTCTTGTGCACGCGTTATTCTTGGATTATGATGGGACTATAAGCCCTCTAAGTGTTCTCAGATCTGAATCTAAAGTTTCTTCAGAGAAAATGGCGGTTCTTTGCCGGATCAGCTCTCAAATACCTGTCGCGGTGATAACTACTAAAGATCTTGCATTTGTGGTGAAGAAGACGCCTTTTGCTCATGCTTGGGCTGGTTTAGGGGGCTTGGAAATCAAGATTGGCGATGTGGTGACCAAGGAACTCTGCCTGAGAAAAATGACAAGACATTTAGCTGCCGCGTTGAAATATGCGAAGGGTTCTTCTGATAATGACTTAATAATTGAAGAGAAGCATGATTCTGAGGGAGCTACCTTAGCTTTTTCTGTTGATTGGCGACAGGCTGTAAACAGATGTAGAGCAGAAGAGAGGGCTTTGAAGATAATTTCTTACTGTGAAACATTGCCAGTAGTAACGATTAAATATGAAGGGCAACCTTTCTTCGATGTTTTTCCATGCCTTGTTAACAAGGGTAAAGTCTTGTTGAAATTGAAGCAGAAACTTGGCTTGCGCAACGGCATTTTATACATGGGTGACTCGAGTGTTGATAATCCAGCTTTCGAGGCAGCAGATATCGCGGTAGGGGTAATACATGAAGAGACACCAGATAATCTCGTTTGCGAGTACTTCGTGAAATTTGAAGACGTGACTATCTTTCTCCAAGGTCTATTGAAAAATCGTTTTCGCTTCAGCCTAAAATTACCCAGGATTCTGCATAGAACCCAAGCGTTTCAATACATCCGACGAAGAAAACACGTGAAGTAATTTAACAGCGCTGGATACAGCGCACATAGAACTCGGACGAATGTCAACCTCAAAATGCGGTTACCCTTTTAAACATGCGGAACAAGATCATCGTGTACAAGAAACTTTGAAGTGAGCCAAGCGAATGCTTAGGAAGCAAATAGGAGTTGTAATGTATCAAACGAGCAAGAGCAAAGGGCAAGAGCTAGTTGCACAGAGAATGGTGCGTGAATTTATCAAGCTTGGACATAAAGCGTATCTTATCACCAGCATCTATCATGATGGAGTGGAAGTGGTTTCGCCACAGAACTTGGGGAAAATTGGAGGGTACGTGTATACAGAAGACAAGGAACTTGGCATACCCATAATCCGAGTGGACAGTTATGTTGGAAGATGGCCTCCTCGACGTATATCCTTCAGAGATTTCATTTCAACGCTGGAGAAAATCGTTGACAAGTTCCAGCTTGATGTCCTTATTACTCACAGCACTTTATGGAATGGGCCGGAAGAAGTTGCCAAATTCATAGAATGGCGGCGCGACATGAAAAATACGGGTGGATACCAAGACCCTCTTGTGTTCTGTCACATGTCTCATTTCCAAGAACCCTCACCCAAAAGATACTCCTTAGTCGAACGATCCTTCAGAATCGCTTGGAACAAACTCACACTTCCACAGATCTTTTCAACTGCTAACCTCATCCTCGTCGTAACAACTCTGGAGAAGGAAGCCAAAGTCAAGATGGGTGCTAAAGCTGAGAAATGCTTCCTGTTTCCAGGCGGCGTTGACGATGAAATGTTCCTGCGTTACGCAAATGTCGATATCAGAAGCTTCTTTAAACAACTCAAGATAACAGGGACCGAAAAAATAGTATCCTACCTTGGAAGCCTTGAGGAACGTAAGAACCCCCTTGCGGTCTTAGAGGTAGCTGAAAAGCTTCAAGAAAGGAAAGACATACATTTTGTCATAGCTGGAAAAGGTGATTCACCTTATGCCAAAAAAGTCATTGACACAGCTAATAGTCTACCGAATGTGACCTACCTTGGCGAAGTGAGTGAGCAGGAGAAAATGGTACTCATCAAAGCTTCTTACATCAATATCCTCTTGAGTCAACTAGAAGCGCTGGGGTTGGCCCAGATTGAATTCATGTATTTGGGCGTTCCGATAGTCACCTCAGCAGTTGGGGGACAAGCATGGCTTATTCGAAACGAAGTAGAAGGTATTCACGTGGATGGACCAGATGATACAGAAGGCGCGGCATCGGCCATTACTAGACTAGTTGATAACTCGACCCTTTGGAACACACTGTCATCCAACGCCAAAGAAAGGGCAACGAGCCTGACCGTTTCAAAGCTGACGGCGGAGCTTGATGAAGCTATAACAATGGAGTTGATCAGAGAAAGAGGCTTAACCAAGATCCCTAGTGAGGTTCGCGTTACTCTGGCCGAGCCGGAGAGCGTTTTGAAGAGCTGGTCATCGGGGAGTTGGGGAGTGATAGCTACGGGACGAAGGCTCTTCATCAGAAGAGGCATCATTTCCAGAAAGGTCACCGAAATCCCTTACGCAAACATCTCGTCAATAGAGTATTTACGAAGATATGCGTGGAAAACGCTTGCAGCAGGCTCGGTAATTTCACTGCTCCTTTTTATTGAACCCTTTTTAAGACCGATATTTTCAGGAGCTTTCATCTCAAGGCTTGAAGAGTTCGTGCGCTATCTCCTTCCAGAAGCATTCTTACAATCAGCATTTCTAGCAGCATTCTTAGACATCCTCCCCATCATCCCTTTTCTAATAGCTTTGGTTGCATTTGCAGTCCAGGCGAGAACCGGATTCGCCCTCCGAGGACTCGGAATACCCCCGTTGTATCTGCCTCGCAGTTTCCAAGAAGTCATAGCATTCATAAGGAGCGTTCAAAACGGGCAACTTCTGAAAAGAACAGATGATGAGGCATCATTCACAAATATAGACTGAACAATCATATAACGCGCTATCCTTTCCAAAAAATAGGCTTTCTCTTGTGGCAGGAATCCAGGGACCTTGATCAAGTGAGTGAGCTTTCCCATACTTGCGTGAGCGCGCGTTAAAGAGGTTGAAAAGAGGTCAGTAATCGTGTGCACTCGCAGTGCACATCAATTTTTCTTTTCATTTTTTCTTATATAGTTCTATTATAAGGATTTTTCAAAAGAAAGTGGACTTGTGAACTCTAATCAAGGGATGAAACTTTATTCCAACCAACCTTCGTAAGAGACGAGGAATGTTTGGGTGGTAATTTCAACTTTGATTCATCGAACAGTTCGTTGATGAATTTGCATCCACGGTTTTCTGGCGGGTTGTGAAAACACATTTTGCCGGGTTCTTCTTTTGAGAATCTTAGACAGCCCCAGCATTGACTGAACAAACGAACTTTGTGCTTGTCTCTGTACTCTCTGCATAATTCCATGGCCTTCTCTGGCGGAATTGAAGTGGCGTTTGACATGGAACAACATCTCTCGCCGGAAGTTCAAATCACTTAGGCTCCGAAGACGTGCGCAATTCAGGCGAATGTGGATAAAACTAGCCTTGCGACCAGCATTCAAGATTTTCTCGGCATTGTCAAAGATGCAATTTAACATGCATGCTCTGACCATACTACTAGCAAATCTAATGTCACACTTTCGCACCTAACGGCATATTACTCATTCCGTACTCGAAAAGAAAGGAAGCCCGCACTAGTCAGCTTTCTTGGTAATATCTGATTTCAGTAGTCTGGTGACGGCAAGGGCGATTGAAGCAACCATGTAGACAGCGATGAGTGCGGCTGAGAGTGCAGTATCACCGGTCGCCAATGTTATGAGAGGGTTTTGGAGCGTTGGCATCAACTGTGAAGCAATGAACGTGGGTAGGCTTCCGGCACTCCACGTTGGAAGTACTTTGCTCAGGTCAAGATAGAAGGAAACAGGCTGACCACTAGCCTGTGAGAGACTATAGAGTACAAGGAGAACACCAGACAAAATCTGTGACACTATGAACACTCCGATTGCCACCAGTATAGCAATCATACCTCTTCTAACAACTTCGCTGAACATGAAGGTCAATGAAAAGAACAGCAGAGATGAATAGGCGATCGCTCCGAGAATCAGGGGGGCAAATTGAAGCTGGCTTTGGGGACCGAAGAAAGCAAACCCCATCAACACTCCAGTAGCAACCATGAGGGTTTCAACCGCAATCAGCAAAAGAAAGCCACCCACAAATTTTCCAGCCAGATATTCTAGTCTTCTAATCGGTTTTGAGAGCAGTATGTCAGCCGTTCCATGTTCATACTCTTCTGACATAGAGCCGCCAGCGATAATCATCGCCACAAGCTGAATGAACAGGCTTTGTCCGCCAAGAGCACCGAAAATCCACATTGTAGCTTTAGCCTCTTCGGTAAGGAAGCCTGGTGATATCTGGGTGAAAGCTATGAATGGAAGTACTTGGATAACTATCGCTAGAATGACAAGTGCAAGAATCTTCTTCTTTGCCAGAGCCCGTTTCCACTCATAGCCAACTATCACAAGAACTCTTTGAAGAGTGTTCATTTTTCATGAACCCCCTTTAATGCACTCAGATAGGCGTCTTCCAACGTTACCTTGTGCAGGTTCAGGCTCAGAAGGGTCCTTTTCTGTTTGAAGATTTCCGATGAGACCTCTCCTCTGAAGTCTTTCTTCTCTTTAAGTTGTACCATCAGCTTGTTTCCTTCTACCGTAACATCTTCCACGAAACCCAGGTTTTTCAGAGCCGAGACAATATCGCTTGTTGCTATGTCAACTTCTGCTTCTATTACCCACCTTTGGGTGAAAGTCTCCAAAACCTCTTCAATTGGGCCACTAAACACCATTTTGCCTTTGTTGATCATTCCCACATGTGTACATACACGCTGGACTTCGTCGAGGAGATGAGATGAAACAAAGATTGTCTTTCCCTTTTTTGAGAGTTCGACGAACAGGTTTCTGAAATGGGCTGTGGCTTCAGGGTCCATTCCGATAGTTGGCTCATCCATGATTAGAACAACCGGATCGTTGACGAGGGCCAATGCTACGGAGAGTCTTTGAACCATTCCTTTGCTGTACTTTCCTATTTTCTTGTTGCCCCAATCTTCTAGTCCAACCAAGCTGAGAAGTTGCTTAACCCGCTGCTGTCTAGTTTGCGATCCTACGCCGAACATTTTGGCCGTGAAGTCCAACAGTTGTTCCGCTGTGAAGAAAGTCTGCAGAGTTGGGAGTTCTGGAGCGTATCCCAATGATTGGAAGGCGTCAATTGGATTCTTGGTTGAGTCAACTCCGTTTATCTGCACCTTCCCATGGTTGGGTTTAAGTAGTCCGAGCATCGTACGGATGGTTGTTGTTTTTCCTGCCCCGTTCGGTCCAAGATAACCGTACACCCATCCTTTCTCAACTTGGAAGGAGACATTGTCCAAAGCTTGGAATTCTCCGTAGAACTTCGTAAGGTTAGACACGTTTATGACGTCTTGGGCCATTCTCTCAGCCTCAGGATTCACAGGAGAAAGCCTAAATCCTCCTCACACAGATACCCTTCCGACGACTGCAGATATAGGTCTTGCGCGCTTACGTCTGCTATTTCCTTTTTTTGAGCGCGCGCTACGCGTTCTGTGGAAAATGGACAAAATCTGTTTTAGCGAGACATTATACGGATTTCTCACCGCAAAAGCTTGAAGAGATCTACGGGAAAAGTGATATCAAGGTTTTGTCATAGTGCAATTGTCTAATGAACAAACCCTCAACATCAAATCAATTTCAATTTTGAACAGCATCCTCTTACCATGCCACTAATAAATCTAATGTCACCTATTCGCACTTAATGTCTCAATCTCGGCGCACGCGACTTACGAATCAGGCCTATTCTTGGATATTGTTTGTCTTGAGATATTGCTCTAACTTGGTGTCTAATACCTGCTTGAGCAACTCCACTCGTGCGTGCAGATATTCTTCCCGAAGCAGGTCAAAGTAGAAATGATCCCACTTGCGTCCGTTTACATTATGGATTTTCCTTTGGATTCCGGACTTCTTGAACTCGCATGCCATCAAAGTCTTGTGGGCACGCGTGTTGTATTCAACGCTTCCTGCATCGCAACGTTCCACATTCAGTTGCATAAAAGCCATTTCTAACAGAGCGAGAGTTATTTGCTTTCCTATCCCTTTTCCCCAAAGCTCTTTCTTAGCTATGTATGTTCCAATATGTCCAGTTTTCACCTCGCCCCAGTCTCTCTGTTCTAGCCTAGCGATTCCTATAGGCTCCTTTGTACCCACAAGCTCAACAATAAAGTGCAGATGCTTCTCTTCCTTCATCCATTCATCAAACTGTTTTTCCAGTTGAGTCATGTTCACAGAATTCAAGGGTCTACTTCTGGAATACATCATCAGTTCGCTATCGTTCTCCCATATATGCAGCAGCTCTAAGTCCTGCTTTTCCATCGGTCTGAACAGAACATTGCCAAACTGAAACAAACCTAGCCACCCCCTTCCGATTTGTAGATTCTATCACGTTATATTATAAGCTTGACCAGAGCCTTCCTAGGATCATCTGCCTGGTGATGCGCGATAAATCTAATGTTATCTCTTCTAACTTAACGTCACACTCTTCAAATTGAATTCGGAAAGAAATAGAAGAACACGCCGATTGATTGATCAATCAGCATTATAGGCCAGTTCGTTATCGATTGTTCAAAGGAAAAAATGGGATGTTTTAGGTTTAGTTACGCTGCTATGCTCACATTTGGTAGAATCTGACTTGGATGTGTTTGACTCCGCCGACTAAGTTCCAAAGGTACAGGTAGTTTGTTCCAGGATAAAGCGTTTCGAGCAGGTTTAGAAAGTCAAAGATCCACATTTCTTCACTGATGGTGACGCCAATTGATGCGGCTTCTTGTACGCTCACATAGAACATGTTATGTCCTGATTGCCAGTCTGGACGTTTGTTGTGAGTCACTGAAACTTCGCCTATTTTCAAGAGATATTCGTTGGCAGTTGCATTGTATACCCATCCTTCAAGGGTGGCGGTTTGTCCTGGCTTGCCTAATGCAACAAAGTACACTTCATATCTGCCTGGTCCCATTGTCAAGTTGCAGTGTCCGTCATCGAACATGTTGGGATCGTTAACAGCGAATTCAGCTCCTTGGGTAACCCAAATGGTTGCGTTAGGATACCCAGATGCTAATTCCCATCCTGCTACATCTTCTGGAACGAACATGGTTCGCCTTGAAGCGTCATAGTCTGGTTGACCGTTGAAGTCTGATTTCTTGCCGAGAATGTTAAGCAGGTAGGTTGGTGCTCCCCAGAGTTTGTTTGGGTTGTTGTTGCCTGCAGAAAAGGCTGGAAGCGCAACGGTTAATATGGTGACGATGCATAGCGCGAGGGCAATTGCCGATACAAATGTCTTCTTCACGTGTTTTCCCTTCGTGAATCCAGAATCTTGAGTCGTAATATATATATTACTGTTGACTTGGTCAACAGACATACAACTAGTGTGTGTAGCGCGCGCGTTAGTTTGGTTGGGTTGGATTAAATTTGGGTCCAACCAGCCAAGTTTTGCTGGATTCACTTCTTTCTTGAACTTTTGACACCGTAGATGACGGACAATAGAATGATTGTTCCAAATAATGAGTATCTAATCAAGGGGTCGTCACTGAGTGTAACGCCAACTGCGAGTGCGATAGCAAGAGCAGAAATAGGACTATTTGTCAATGCTTGCTTCTTCTTTATCAGCAAAGCAACAGACATCACAACTAATACTGCTACGGTGGCTGCAATTGCTGACCATAATTGCCACATTATCTCACCTCCTTCTTTTTAGCTTGAATCGGATTTTTCCTGCTTTTCCTTGGTTTCTTCGAAAATGAAAAGGTCATCTATTGTTGTTTGAAGGGCCTTTGCGATGTCGTGTGCTAGCTTGAGAGAGGGATTGTAGTTTCCTTTTTCTATGAAGAGTATGGTTTCTCTTCGCACTCCGACTTTTTTTGCGAGATCTTCTTGGGTGAGGTCGTATCTTGCCCTCAATTCTTTTATTCTGGTTCTCACCGTTTTCAAGGCTCTCCTTTTCTGCCAAAGTACCAGCGTAGCACAAGAAAGGAAACACTGGACACCAGAAGCGTCGCAATCATAGGGTAGCCTGCTTCGATTTCTGGCATGCCGAAAAACTCTCTCCCAACGATATTGACCAGCAGATATGCTACGATGAAGTATTGGCACATGAACATCGCGTAATATGCAGCTCTCCAGTTTAACTTCTGAGTTCTCTCATCAGTCAACGGAAACCCCGATTTCTTGTCTTTGAGTCTTTTCCAAAGGACCAAGGCTCCGATTAGAATCATCAGTGCAAGTATCCCCATGCTTACGATCGGCCAAGCAAAATCCGCCATTTCACACGCCTCCGGTCCCATGACTTTGCGTCCTAAGCCTCCTTCCTAATTTGATTGCGCTGACAATCGACAGCGACACTCCGGCACCGATAAACGAGTAGCCGACCAACAGATCCTGGCTGAAGACGATTCCAAGGACTACTAGCGTACTTCCAAGAGTCGCAAATTCTGGGCTTCTCATTTTCTCAACCTCCATTATTTATTTCACACATTATATTGGGTTTAACACACTTTATGTTAGATATATATAATATCAGGGATTTAAGCCTTACTGTGCGAGTGCTATTGATTGTTAGAGCGCGCGTGCTTTTCCTAAGAAATGATTCTCACTCAGCGAGCTCTTCGAGCTCACTAACGACTAACCTCTTTCTAACCTCTTAGTTCTCTCAAACCTCTCGCTTTTCAAATACAAGCCTGCAATAGCGCGCGAGGTGACAAGTAAATTAATCGCCCTCGAATCTAATATCGCGCAATACATGTCAAGAATCAGGGGTCAAGTTATCCCTCTCTCTCAATCAAGGTGTTGTGGAAATGCTATGTTTTGAGGAGTTTATCTGTTTGGAGTAAAAGTCTTATTAGCGCAAAGCAAGAGAAACAGAGACGAGAGCGAGAGCTTGGAAAGAGAAATTCTTGCAGCTGCCACGACATACACTCTGATACTTTTCTTGGTAGTACCTTTGGTAATGGCTCATGCGCCCTTGGGAACGCGAGACAACGAATCAATCGACAAGGCTACAGTCATTCCAGATCCAACCAAGTCTTGGGCGCTGTACTCTCAACTCAACAGTGACGGCGACGCTCAATACTACACGTTTAACATTACGACTGGACAGAAAATACATGTTATGATGTACAAGTCTATGCGCTCCGAAGACGTCACATTCACGCCTAAGGTCGTAATCATAGGTCCAAATGTTCTGGCCCAAGGCAACATTCCAGCAAAAATAACGATACCCTCAGGCTTGGGAGCCCAACTTGTAAATCAAGCAGAACCCCAACCCACATACGAGCCATTTTCTCCTAGCACATTTATAGGACTAGCAGACGAGACCATGGAAAATCCAACTGCAGGTCAATATTACGTCGTCGTTTATGAGCAGTCCGAAACACCTAAGGGCGGAAACTATGGTCTGGCCATTGGAGACCGAGAGACCTACACACTTGACGAGTGGATAGTGATCCCGTTCAACCTCATTAACATTTACCAATGGGAAGGACAAAGCCTCGCACTAATACTGGCACCCATGATAGCCACATTAGCGGTAGGCATAATTCTAGTCACTTGGCGATTGAGAAAACAAAACAACCTCACAAATCCAATGGCATGGCTAGGAGCAGTGGCAGGCATCACATTCATCGGCACTGCAGCAACAACCTTTTTTGAGCTGCTAGTAGCCGCGACAAAGGTGTCTGTCGGAACAGAAGCCATAATCACCCTAGTCTTTGCACTAATTCCCCTAGTCCTAGGAATTGCAGCACTTCGACTCTCTATCAAAAACAGCCAACGAGCCAACGTGAAGAAACGCATATACTACGTCATTTTGGGAATCGCAGCGCTGTTCATCTGGGCAGGCCTCATCATCGGACCTATCCTTGCAATCGCAGCCAGCATAATGCAAACTGGTCTAAAGAAGAAAACACCGGTTAACACGAACATGCCCTGATCTGACTCGGATATACGGTGAGAAAGGCTTGAATCAGCCAACTCAGGAAAACAAGAACCGGGCAAAATACATATGGGTTTTCGGGGTAGTCTTTGCCTTCAGCTTCGTCTTGCTAATTTGGGCGTTAGGACCAGACCTTGGGCATTTTACAGACACTTTCATTAATCGAAATGACATATGGTGGTACTACTGGAAACTGCAAGTACGTGATTTTTGGGGCATGAACATCGTTTGGACCCTGTACTTGGCAAACCAGATATCAATTTGGGCAACCATCTACTTCGCACAGAAAAACCGTTTCGGATTCAGGGACGCAAACGCGCACGGGCTTCTGAAATACACAATGTTTGCGCTATCAATCACTGTCATGTTTGTGTTCCTTCATCTGATCCAAACCCACATCTGGTTTGACGGACTCGCCCAAGACGTCCCAATCCTGACCAGTCAAGGATCGGTTATAGTCCTTCTCTCAATAGTTCTGATTATTGAAAATCAAAGAAGAGGACTCTTTCTAGGCCGCAAAAGTGGCAAACCGTTCACGGCAAGTGTCGCCGCTTTCTTTCGAAGCTCACACAAATATATCTTCGCCTGGGCTCTCATCTACACGTTCTGGTTCCATCCAATGGCCACTGACCCGCAATTGCTGTCAGGCTTCTTCTACATGTTTCTGCTGTTTACGCAGCTTATCCTGGCATGGACCCCTCTGCACCTAGATAAACGGTGGATAGTCTTTCTCGAAGGCTATGTGGCAATCCACGCGGTCATAGTTGCTGCTTGGAACACAAGCTTCTTCGGCGGCACAGACATTTGGCCAATGTTCCTCACCGGCTTCGCGTTCATGTTTGTATTCACGTATATGTACGCATTTGGAGTCAACAAGAGTATCTATTGGCTCGTCACAGCAGTGTATGCATGTTTCATAGCATGGCTCTATTTGCCAACGCCTATTGGTCTAGGGAGAAGCATTATGGATTTTGCTCGGTTAGAATTCCTGTGGATACCGATAATCCTCTATGGACTCGCAGCATTTTTCGCACTACTAGCTTACCTGAAAATAAGGAAATAAGCGCAGCCTTCTAGCGTGCGTGATTACAGCGGTGGGGGCTATAGCGCGCTTGACCACGTTCTTGCGTCAAATCTGTATAAATGCCTTTTGCACAAATTGATTGATTAACGTTTATCAACCGTTTGGAATCTTGAACCAAGGTATTTCAGCAAAAGAAGCGTTATTCTTCAAGAACTGGTTCAGTGAGCTAGAGTGTAACAGAGACCCAAAAATCAACATGATTTATATTGTCTTTTTGGCATTTCTGGAAAAAAGGGTCTTGTGACACATTGTTACACGAAAATTGTTACAATTTCCCATGCTTTTACCACGTTTGTCGTTTAGCGCGCGATCTACGAGCGAAGCTGCCTCAGGAGCTTCTGTTTGGATAAGTTAAGGTTGTTTGCCCTGGCTCTTTTTTGGAGTTCTAAGTTCTTCTTCTTCGATTCTATACCTTTCTTTCAAGGCATTGCCATACCAAGACCTTTGAGACGCGTAATGAACTGTCAAAATTAGCCCGACCAGAGACAATATGATCCCTAAAATCGTGAATGAAAACCCCAAGAATCCGTAGGGAGAAGACCAAAGCTGGCTAATAGACGCAGGGAACAACTGAAGCTTCTCCATCGTTCCAATTGTTTGTAGGAACCCGCCAACCAAGAAAACAGAGCCAATAGCAGCTACTAAAAGACCCATAGACTCGTTGTGGCGCGATTCATCAGCCTTTTCGTGCAAATAATAAGGGAAATCCGACACGTTAAATCACTTCAATCCATTATGAAATGAATTCGACACGTAAACTTTACGAATCACTGCTAAGTAGGAGAGATCTTAATCATCACTCTATGCCTGCTTCCTTTTTTGCGAGCACACGACGCGCGCGAGATGCAATTTAACCTGCATGCTCTGACCATACCACTAATAAATCTAATGTCCCACTTTCCATTCTAATGGCACACTCCTGCAAACTATACCCTGAAAAAACGCGCTCTCTTATTGTGGCAACGCATGCTATTCGATCTTAATAACGAACTCATCCAATACTGTGATCAACGAGGTGCGTCTGTACGCGATGAGACGCGAGCTGAATGAAATCGAGTACTTGAACTGGTGTTTTGGCCAGCCTTATAACATAGTCATCTCCGTTAGGATTCGAGGCAACATACCGCCCGATCGCCTGCAGTCAGCTCTCGACAAGGCTCAGCAACGCCATCCTCTGCTAAAGGTCAACACGATCCTCGACGAGCAGGACATGCCGTGGTTCGTGTCTGAGGGCGTTGGTGCCATCTCGTTGAAAGTTGTCGACCGTGCCGGTGAAGACCATGCGCTACGCATCACAGAGAAGGAACTCGCTACCCCGTTCGATATGAACAAGCCTCTAGAATCGCCACTCCCACTAATGCGTGTGACGTTGCTTCGTCCCCCGAACCCTGCAGCCGAGCCAGCAGACATTATCATCAGTGCGCAGCACACGATCAGTGATGGCATGTCCATGGTTTTCTTGGTGCGCGATCTACTGTATTTCATGACAAATCCGAAGCATCCAGTCACCGTTCTCGACGTCACGGCGAGCACGGAAGACATTTTTCCTTTGAACGTTCGAAAACGCGTCCCCAAATCCGCTCTCAAGTTCAAAGCGTCGCTTCTTTTTATGAAACTCTATCTAAGACTGAAGTTCCGCCGTGGCACTCAGAAACCGCGAACCTTTGCTCCATCTTCCAAGATTCACTCGTGGCAATTGACGGTAGACCAAACTGAAGATCTGCTTGCTCGCTGTAAGCAAGAGCGGGTCTCTGTGCAATCAGCGCTTTGCACTGCTTTTCTGACGACTTTCACTGCGGTCAACACTCCGGTAAACCTGCGCCCTCAATTGGCGCTTCCCGTCGGTGAAGCCTTCGGACTGTATGCGGGTGCGGCGGTCATAAAAATGAAGTATGATGCGAAAGCGGATTTCTGGGACAACGCGAGGAGGTTCCACGGAAAATTGCGAAAATCGTTGCAGGATCCGTTCTCGGTTTTCCGACTATTCTCTAAACTCGTGCCCTTCAAGGCAATGCAAGAGTATTTCAGGCTGTTTGCAGACCTGATAAGCGACCAGCATCCTTTCGCCATCACGAATCTGGGCTCCTTTGACAAGATAGGGGTTCGCTTCCAAGTTGAGGACCTACGAGTCGAATCCTTTTTTGGAGGCGTCTCCGAGATCATCGACGCGAGTGTGCTTACCGTCTACACTATTGACGAAGTTATGCACTTCCATTTCCATTACATGGAACATGTAATGAACACGTCAGAGGCCGAAGAACTCGTTAGCAAGGCCATGAATATGTTGATATCAGCGGCGGAGAAACGAATAGAATAGACTGCTGAATCAGACCCCGCGCTTTACGCCCGCGCTAATTACAAACAGTCAGTTGTCCTCAAAAAATATTTGCTTTTTATCCTCAACAGCGCGCGCGCAATGTCAGCTGTAATTCTTTACGAATTCTCTGATTGCCTTGTAGTACTGCTCTTTTCCTACTATGAAGAGATCGCCATGATCAGCATTTGGTATGATTACAAGTCGCTTGTCCTTTGCAGCAGAGTTCTCATACAACTCTTTTCCTTCGTCAACTGGAATCAGACTGTCTTGCTCACCATGAATGATTAAGGTCGGCTTAGAGATTGACCGCAATTTTACTTTGTTGAGAAATGTACTGTCATCTCTCCAGATTG
>Ga0315279_10002316_pt1 | contig 28912 bp, 20 predicted proteins | sample YL17G06_20_MG_FD_203694 | JGI IMG/M metagenome (GOLD analysis project Ga0315279, IMG submission 203694) | Sediment microbial communities from Yellowstone Lake, YNP, Wyoming, USA - YL17G06_20 | ecosystem: Environmental > Aquatic > Freshwater > Lake > Sediment | place: USA: Wyoming | collected... | reverse complement strand
CAGCTCCCTCTCCAGATAGGCGGCCAGGGTCAGGAGGCCGGTGGGCGGGGGAAGGTATTCGCCCATGAGGAACCAGTAGTCCTTTGGCGGCTCGACGAAGAGGACGTTGGTGACCATGCCTTCTCAGCAGAGAAAATGCCACGAACGCTTGAAATAGGTTTTGAGTGCAAGACCAGGGATTCGAATTCTGTTAGGCCAAGGATCACTTCTTCATCATCTTCTCGTAGGCGTCGAAGAACGCCTTCATGCTGTTGATGGACACGTACGGGTGCGTCCGGACGCTCATGGCATCGATCATGGGGCTGATCATCTCGAACAGCTCCTCCGGCGATTCCGCTTCCAGGATGAGGAACCCGCCCCGCTCGTCCGAGTAGATCCTGTGCTCCTGCACTTTTCCCGAGTTCACCAGCTTGTTCAGCTGGGCGAAGACCATCTTCTGCACCGGAACGGCGCCTATCGGATCGAAGTTGTCCCTGGCTATCAATTCCACATGGAACTTCATGATAAGACCTCGAAGGACGACTCCCAACCCCATCTATTTCAAGCTAGCGAACTTGGTCGTTGTTGGGGACATATTCAGGAAACGGCCCTAGACTTTTATGGTTATAATAGATGAGGTGACAACCTATGGCACCATGACCGCTCCATGACGGGGTCCCTGAGGCATGATGGCCGGGACAATATTTGATATTGCGGTCGATGACAATTATTAAGGTATTGGTCGGACGTTGCAAATTCAGATTCGATTCTCACGGATTGAGCGAGCAGTTTAGGGGGAGTGCTTCAATGGGAAAGAGATTCGGAATACATGTGAGATCCACGATCTTCGTGCTGCTATTGCTGCTGGGCGCATTCTTCATCGTTGCTACTGACACCGTGTCCGCAGCTCAGGATGGCGACTATACCTATACTATTAGCGGCGGCGTCGCCACCATCACGGGATACACTGGCGCTGGCGGGGCGATCACGATCCCCTCCACATTAGGTGGGTGTGTCACGGTGGCCATCGGGGACGGTGTGTTCTCGGAGTATACCTCCCTGACCTCCGTGACCATTCCAAGCAGTGTCACCTCCATCGGTAACTATACGTTCGCCGACTGCACCTCCCTGACCTCCGTGACCATAGGAAGCAATATCACCTCCATCGGGGACTGGGCGTTCTCCGAGTGCACCTCCCTGACCTCCGTGGCCATTCCAAACAACGTCACGTCCATCGGGGACAGGGCATTCTCTTACTGCACTTCCCTGACCGCAATCGATGTGAACGCTGGCAACGGGTACTATGCCAGCATCGATGGCGTGCTGTACAACAAGCCCGCGACCACCTTGATCCAGTGCCCCGGTGGAAAGGCGGGGGCGCTCACCATCCCCAGCAGCGTCACCTCCATCGGGCACGATGCGTTCTACTACTGCACTTCCCTGACCTCCGTGACCATAGGAAATAACGTCACGTCCATCGGGATCTATGCGTTCTACTACTGTACCTCCCTGACCTCCGTGACCATTCCAAACAGCGTCACCTCCATCGGGAATTGTACGTTCGCAGGCTGCACCTCCCTGACCTCCATGACCATTCCTAGCAGCGTCATATCCATCGGGAACTATGCGTTCGCAGGCTGCACCTCCCTGACCTCTGTGACCATTCCAAACAGTGTCACCTCCATCGGTAACTATACGTTCGCCGATTGCACCTCCCTGACCTCCGTGACCATCCCTGACAGCGTCACGCTCATAGGGGGCTTTGCGTTCTACCACTGCAACTCCGTAACCTCCATTACCATCCCTGACAGCGTCACCTCCATCGGGAATTTTGCGTTCTACAGCTGCAGATCCCTGACCGCGATCGATGTGAACGCAGGTAGCGGATACTATGCTAGTGTCGATGGCGTCCTGTACAACAAGACCGTGACCACCTTGATCCAGTGCCCCGGTGGAAAGGCGGGGGCGCTCACCATCCCCAGCAGCGTCACCTCCATCGGGCACGATGCGTTCGCCGACTGCACCTCCCTGACCTCCGTGACCATCCCCAGCAGCGTCACCTCCATCGGGGAATACGCCTTCGGCCACTGTACCTCTCTGACTTCCTTGATCATACCCAGCAGCATCACATCTATCGATAACGGGGTATTCTACAACTGCACCTCCTTGACCTCCGTGACCATTCCCAACAGCGTCACCTCCATCGGGAGCCTTGCATTCTACGACTGCACTTCCCTGACCTCCGTGACCATCCCCGGCAGCGTTACAAACATCGGGTATTATGCGTTCGGCGACTGCTCCTCCCTGACATCAATAACATTCCTAGGACTCGCTGCGCCGACCGCCGTTTATTCGTCGTGGATTTACAACACAGGCGCGGGAATAACCGGCCACGCTTACGCCGCCTCGAACTTCCCAGCCCCAGGGGGCGTTTTCATTGGATTGACGATGGGCGCGGTCATACCCGTGGTCCCGGGCGCCCCCACCAACCTCTCCGCCACCCCGGGCAACGCCCAGGTGGTCCTAACATGGACCGCCCCCGCCGATGATGGCGGCAGCGCCGTCACAAACTACAGCGTCTACCGGTCCACTACCGAGACCGGAACCTACATCCTTATCGCCTCGCCCACTGCGCTTATCTACAACGACGCTGACCTGACCAACGGCCAGCCTTATTACTACAAGGTCAGCGCGGTAAACGGAGTGGGCGAAGGCCCACGATCTAACAAGGCGTTTGCCACACCTGCCACCATTGCATCAGCGCCTCTCAACCTCCAGGCACATCCAGGCAACGGCTTCGTGAATCTATCCTGGTCGTCCCCTTCCAGCAACGGTGGGAGCACGATAATCCAATATAATATATACAGAGGAACGGCCCCGCCCTTCTCGTACTTGGCGAACGTCTCTTCGACCCAACTATGGTTCAACGATACGGAGGTCACCAACGGGCTGACCTACCATTACTATGTGACCGCCGTCAACGGCGTGGGCGAGGGCCAGGCCAGCAACACCGTCACGGCGATACCGACCGGGCCCCCTTCCGTCCCTACGACCCTCGAGGCAAACGTGGGCGAAGGCTACGTCAACCTCACTTGGTCCCCCCCAGCTAGCAACGGAGGCGCCCCCATCCTTCGGTACATCATCTATCGGGGCACGATGCCTCCATTGATATACTGCGCCAACGTCACCGCTTCGTTCCTGTGGTTCAACGATACCGCGGTCACCAATGGGCAGAGCTACCATTACCAGGTGAGCGCGGAGAATGATATAGGGGAGGGCTCTCGTTCAGATGCGGTCACAGCCACACCGACAACGAGTGGAGGGCAGGGCGGCGGCGATATGACTTTGATCATCGCAGTCGTGGCCGTAGTCGCCCTCGCCGGGGTGGGCGCAGGTCTGCTCTACATGCGGAAGAAGAAGTGACGCAAACGCCTTGCCTTTTCTATTTTTTTATACGCTCAGCGAAACAGCATTAGTCAAAAAAAGTTGGAAAGCGTCTCGCCAGAAAAACTCAAAGAGTGCATTTTTCGTTTTGATGAGAGCAAATGAATAATAATCTGGATGAGTCGAGGCACAGTAAATCCTTATATAGAGCAATATCCAATTCAATAACAGGAGAAACGCTTTGACCAAAGTAATAGCCATAAACGGAAGCCCCAAAATGGAGAAGGGTAACACCGCGAAGCTCCTCAAGCCTTTTCTCGATGGCTTGGAGACTGCTGGTGCTTCGGTTGAGCTGTTCTACGCCAAGCGCTTGAATGTGAAGCCCTGCAATGGAGAACTGTATTGCTGGAGCAAGAAGCCGGGTCAGTGCCACATTGATGACAGCATGCAATCGCTTTATCCCAAAATGCGCGACGCCGACATCATCGTGTTAGCCACGCCCGTCTATGTTCCATTGCCTGGAGAGATGCAGAACCTGCTCAATAGGTTGGTACCACTTATGGAGCCCACTCTCAAATGGCGAAATGGTCGCACGCGTTTGACTGGACTCCGCGCCGACGTCAAGATCAGCAAGTTTGTACTGGTGTCCACGTGTGGTTGGTGGGAGATGGGCAATTTCGGAACCGTGCTGAGGATTGTCAAGGAACTGGCAAACGACTCGAATGTCGACTTTGCAGGCGCGCTACTCCGACCTCATTTCCAATATATGACAGAGAACAAGGAAAAAGCCGAGAAGATTTTCGAAGCAGCCAAGCAAGCTGGCACTCAGCTTGTTAAAGAGGGAAGAATGTCCAAAGACCTCCTAGAGGTCATCTGTCAACCACTCATCTCTGAGGAGAAGTGGCGGCGTGAAATGAGTAATTCTGATTAGGTGATTACGAACCGCGGTAGATGAAATATGGAATGATTTTATCATGACAGCAAAGGAAAAGGATTCAGCTCATCTCTAAGAGTCCGAAGCTCACCGCATCACGATGAAAAAGATGGAAAAGGGTTTCGCGGAAAAGTCAAGAAGTGCATTATTAGTTTTGATGGGGGCAGATGAATAAATGTCTGGATGAGTCGAGGTGCAGTCCCCGGCGGGAGCACTTTCTTTACCATCGGTTAAAATCCACAATAAAAATACACGGAGATATTTCCACATACAATGTCCAGTTCTCTTTCATGATTTTGTAATGAATCAGCGTGCAGTAGAAACATTTATTTTCAATGAATTACAATACATTAGTATGTCTGAATCAAAATCAGACCTCATCGATTCATACATCGATTCCCAGATCATCAATGCCGAGAACCAGCTTCGCCTTTATACACACCATGGCAAGACCACCCTTCCGAAGCGGGACGCGTTCCCAGACATCGTGGAGCGGATCGAGGGTTTCCGCAAGCAGGAGACATCAGGAAGATGGGTGCTGATGTCCGGGCTAAGGGGTGTGGGAAAAACAACCTTGATGGCGCAGATATACTTACATCTTCTGTCGGCCGGTGTGCCCCGAACACGCGTACTATATGCGACAATGGACAGCGTGCGTTTGAACCTCGGGGTCGGATTGAACGACCTCATCAACGCCTTCGAACAAAGGTTGATGGTCCGTTTCGATGGCTTGGAGCAGGGGGACGAGGTATACCTGCTCTTGGACGAAGTCCAGCAGGACCCGGATTGGGCCTTGGCCTTGAAGGTGCTGTTCGACCGCTCGAGAAGGGTCTTCGTCCTTGCCACCGGCTCGTCCACGCTGGCCCTCACGAGCACGGCCGACATCGCGCGCCGGGCAACGCAGATCTCCCTGGAACCGTTGACGTTCATCGAATACCTCCGGCTAGAGCAAGGATATGAGGTCCCTGCCCCAAGGGCACGTGAGCTATTCGATGCCTTTTTCAAGGCCAGGACGGCCCGTGCAAGTTATGAGCTTCTGCTTCCATTTCGGGACGAGGTCGCTGAATGGTCGTCGCGGGGGAGGGATCAGAGGAGCATCCCCTACATGAGGACCGGCACCCTGCCGTCTGCCATAGGCCTGAGTCCGCAGGAAGCGTTCTCGCTCATCAACGGGACATTGGAAAAAGTGATCGATCAGGACCTGGCAGCGGTCCGTCGATTCGAGCGCTCGACGCTGGTCAAGGCGCATCAGCTGCTCACCGCTTTGGCCGTGGCGGACCGCATCAGCCATGAGGCCTTGTGCACGAACCTGGGCATGAACAACCGTACCCTGATCGAGCTTCTTGAATCGATCGAAGCGGCCGGCATCATCCAACGGGTAAGACCGTTCGGCTCGGAGACCGCGCGCCTGCGGAAGACCCCGAAGTACAAGTTCGTGGCACCATCGATGCGAGTGGCTTTGCTGGCGAAGATCGGTCGCTGGGGTGACCGACCTGATGATTTTGGACGCGTCTTCGAGGACGTGGCAGTGCTCTATCTGCGGCGTTGGGCCAAAGAGGGCATGATCCGAGGCTTCGATTACGTCATCGAGGACGGGAGGGCGGACCTGATCATCCAGCAGACCGACGATCGAACAATGGTGATGGAATTGTCTTGGGGCCACAAGGGCACCGAACAGGTGGAGCGCACCATGCGGGAGGTGGGGTCGGACCTTGGCGTGCTTGTCGCCGACACATCCCTGGGATTGTCAGAAGATGGACGGATATTGCGCCTGCCCATATCCTGGTTCCTGCTCAGTTCATGATCCATAGCTCAAGGTACGTTCTTGTCGGATGTTTTGACCATGCTCGATCGAGCGGTTCGATCCTGTCGGTCGGACGAGAGAGCATTGACCGAAGGGAATCCGATCCGACGGTCAACGCCCTGGCGATCGGAAGGTCGATCGCCAATGATAGCTAGATCCCGTTGTCGAAATGCATACCCCAAATCGTCATCCAAAAATATGTGCGATGCCGATAATCCTCCGGTCAATATGATGTTCGCCCCTAGGATGCCGGTCAGGAACGAGATCAAGGACGCTGTAGAACTCCGCCTATCGGTAAAGGGAAGGAAGCCCCCGGTGTGGCGCCGCGTTTGGGTCCATCCCGATACCACCTTGGAGGAGTTGCACGGTATGGTCACATTGCTGCTCGGATGGGACAGCGAGATGGATCACCACTTCAAATTCCGGAGGGACGAGGTCCGGCCCGGTGATCCCGAATACCGCTCTCTAAGGGTCTCCGAGCTCGAGCCGGGGGAGGTCATCGACCACATCATCGATGGCGGGAAGGGGTCGACATGCAGGGTCAAGGTCATCAACAAGGAGCGGGACCGTTTGGACAAGCTTCCCATCCTGATCGATGGCATGAGGACGCTGGCCGGAGGCCTGGACGACGACCCCTACGCGATTGATATGGACCGCATCGAGTCGGAGCTACAGAGGTTCCGCAGATTTGACGACATGGTGCCTGGCAGGGACGGGAAGATGATCGAGCTCTGGCAGGCCACGGCGCTGACCCGTCCGGACGATCTGCGTGACGACTTACTAGAGGAACTCGCCAAGATCATGCCGCTGAGCAAAAGGGCGGAGGCCAGGTTGAGGCCGTGCAGGCCGTTGGAGCCCGTGGCGGACAAGGTCCCGCCCCGAACAGCGGTCGACCTCAGGATAAAGCTGATGAACATGCCGGTCCCTGTCTGGCGGCTCCTGCGCGTCACCTCCGAGATGACCTTCCACGAGCTCCACCGCGCCATCCAAGGCTCTTTCGGATGGGAGGACTGCCATCTGTACATGTTCAAGGTGGGCGATTCCAGCATCCAATCCTTCGCCGAGGAGGATGTCGAGGATCTCCCCGTGGGCATGGAGGTCATAGATTCCAGCCGCCTGCACCTGAGGGACATCATGGGTGGGAAGGGGTGGTCCATCCCCTACCTCTACGACTTCGGTGATGGATGGACGCACATCGTGAAGGTCGTAAAGGTACACCCGGACCAGGCCTCACCGGACGGGATCGAGCTGCTGGACGGTTCGGGCGCCTGCCCGCCGGAGGACTGCGGCGGGGGCTACGGATACCAGGAGCTGATCAGCGTCCTGAACGACCCTCGTCATCCGGAGCACGATGACATGGCAGAATGGTTCGGCTCAGACAGCCTGGACCCGAGATCATTCGACATCGAGGAGGCCAGGAAAAGATCGGGGTCGATGATGAAAATGCTATGACCAACGGCATGAGCCGGCCGGGGAGGAATGGACGTTGGCAGTCGATTGCTATCTTTTACCTGACATGTCCTCCCGTCCAGCTTCCAAGGATGAAAAGAACGATCGGGAAGTCGTCCATTTCGTGCCGTCAGGGCATTCCTGATGACGAGCTGATGATCGTGTGACCAGAAATTTGGCAAACCGTGGATGGCAGGCTCGTGCATCAATGGATTCTGATCGTCAACCTTCTCTTGAGATTGCCTCGGCTACTCCTTCCAGAAATTTCTATTAACCTTATGGCGAACTCGCGGTATCTCTCGTCCATGATGTCGAAGATGAGGCCGTCGGAATCCTTGTATCGATAGTAGAGATCGATGCGGATCACATCCAGCACCTCACCGATCTCCATCGGCCCCACCAATTCCGTTAGCATGCGCTCGAGAACGGACGACCCGAAGTTGCCATCGAACATCTTCGCCATGCGATATGCGTAAGCCCTCCTCTCTATCGCCTTAAGCCCATTGACCCGTTCGATGAACAAATCGGAGCAGCGTTCGGCCAATGCATAAAACCCATCGATATCGTCATTGCCCCTCATCCCGAAGCATTCTGAGAACATATGCAGCGCATCCTCGACCTGCAGATTCATCGGGAGGTAACGGGACTTTTCCTCCCATTCGTCACAATATCTTGACGCCTGGCGTACAGTTTCCAATTGGTCCTCATCATCACGATGCTCGTCCAGGAGGTCAGTGAATCTTGCATTGAAACCAAGATACCATTCCATCACATCGTCCAGCTTCGCCTCAGATTTGGTCGTCATGTTCCGAGTGGTCAATCGCGCTCTGAGGTAAAATCCTATTTGGTACCTATCACGTTCGCCTTGATCGAACACCTTGGCAAATTTCCGTTCTATACCTACGAATGTTTGGATGATGTTCATTAGCGAACATCTGTAGCGCCGCGCATTTTTGACGATGGTCGTTCGTCCCGTCTACTCTATTCTTTCCTGATCCTGACGCATAATAATGGTCTTCGTTATGACTTTAGGTCATTTGGAGCTCTCTTCAGGATTGAGTGGGTAAGCTTATCGCTTCTCCATTCCGTTACCTTTTCTTCGTGGACGACAAGCAGCTCTTCCAGGCCACCTTGGGGCTCAAGGCCCCATGGTTCGTGAGCGACGTCAAGCTGAACAAGACCGACAAGAGGCTGGACGTCTTCATCGACTTCGAGCGAGGGGCAAGGTTCCCTTGCCCCGAGTGCCATTCATTATGTGAATTGCATGATACGAGCCAGCGTACCTGGAGACATCTCAACTTCTTCGAATACGAGACCTATCTGCATGCCCGCGTCCCGCGGGCATCCTGCCCCAAGCATGGAGTGAGACAGGTGGAACTGCCCTGGGCCCGTCCCAACTCTGGCTTCACATTGCACATCGAAGCGATGGTGCTGGCACTGAGCGACGAGATGTCAGTGGCCGGCATCGCCGGCCATCTGAACGTCAATGAGGATTCGATCTGGAGGATCCTACAGTACCACGTCAACGAGGCGAGGAAGAACGTCGACCTGAGCCAGGTCGACCAACTGGCCATCGATGAGTTCGCCGTGCAGAAAGGTCACAAATATGTGACCTTCTTCTACGATTTGAAAGGCCGTAGGGTAATCCACATCGCCGAAGCAAAAGGCAAGGAGAGCTTCGCTAGCTTCGTCCAGGCGGTGGAAGGCCGCCCGGACCTGAACAAGGTCAAGCTGGTCTGCATGGACATGCAACCTTCGTTCATCGGAGGCTGCCGGGAGACGTTCCCGGATGCGATCATGATCTTCGACCATTTCCACGTCATCAAGTTGTTGAACGACACGATCAACCGCATCAGGCTGGAGGGGGCCAGGGAGAACGAGGGCCTCAAGAAGACCCAGTTCCTCTGGCTCAAGAACCCGGACAACCTGACGGAGAAGCAGGAGCGGAAGCTCCTGCGCGTCAAGGACCTGGACATCAAGACGGCCAAGGCGTACCATTTCAAGTGGGCGATCCAACGCACCTGGCAGCTGCCGCCGCAGCAGGCCAGGGCGTACCTGCGCAAATGGATCGCCTGGGCCGAACGTTGCAACCTGCCAGAGATGCAAAAGCTGGCCAAGAGCATCAGGAATTATCTGGACGGGATCGTCGAGAGCGTACGCCAGAGGGTCACCTCTGGCTACGCCGAAGGCTTGAACAATAAGATACGCACGGCCTTCCGCCGTGCCTACGGCTTCAAGGCCAAGAAGTATCGGGACACGATGATCCACTTGGTGGCCGGAGGTCTCCGATTACCCGCACAAAGCTGAAGAGAGCCATTAATATTTGGATATGTCGAGGTGCAGTTCCCTCTGGTCTTCGACAAGCTTCGAATCTTACCATTGGGATCGCGGCTACGAGAGCCCGCCTATGCCTTGCTGATGACAGAAAGGAGATCAGGATGCTATGGCTCTAGGCCATGCTCCGGGCTTGAAGCCTAGTCCTTCTTCCGGTACCAGATCACAAAGCAACCCATAGTGGCCACCAGTGCGACGGCCGCTCCGCCCAGGGTCAAGCTGATGGTCTGCCCTGAGCCCGGCTGAACATCGACCACGCCCCTCTCCGGGATGCTAGCGTTGGGCAAGGTCATGGTGACCCCCAGGCTTTGGGGTCCCTCACCGATGGCATTTACGGCCGACAGGCGGAAGGTGTAGGCATGACCCGCCAACAGGCCGGTCACGTTGTACGAGTGCTCGCTCGCCCCCAGGCTGATCAGTAAGCTCTCGGCGTCCTCATCGGTCGCCATGTAGATACGGTAGGCAGTGATGCTGGACCCGCCGTTCGACGTCGGGTCCGTCCAGGTCAGGAGCACGGAGTTGTTGCTTGCCTGCGCATTGAGATACACGGGCACGCCCGGCGCTCCTGGGGTGGAAGCGAACACCTCCGTGGACCTTGCCCCTTCTCCAACGGCATTGATAGCGCTGACGCAGTAATAGAAAGTGCTGGCGCCAGGCAGTCCTGGATCAGTCCACGAATACGCATCGGTCAGAGCGGCCACCGGGACGGCGCGCTCGTTGCCGGCGCTGCTGCCCCGGTACACATTGTAACCTGTGATCAGGCTACCGCCGTTCGAGGTGGGCGCGGACCAGCTCAGGGTGATGCTCCCCACTCCACCGGTCGCGGACAGAGAGGTGGGGGCGAAGGGGACCGCCTTAGGCATGGCAGACACCTCGTTCGAGGCGGGCCCGGTTCCGACCGCGTTGCTTGCCTTGACGATGTAGTAGTATGCCTGGCCATTTGCGACCGCATCGTCCGTGTAATTGGTGCCGGAGGTGGAGTTCAGCATCGTTTCCGCGCCCGACTGGGTGCCGCGCAAGATGGAGTATGAGGTGACGCTCCTCCCGCCATCGCTCTGCGGAGCCTGCCAGGATATGGTCACCTGGCCGTTCGATGAGGTGGCGGCCAGGTTCATCGGAGCACTGGGAACGGTCGGGGTGGTCGCGGAGACCTCCGCCGATCTGGAACCCTCTCCCGCCGAATTCAATGCTGTGAACCTGTAATAAAAGGTCGAGCCGGCCGCCAGATCGGAGTCGGTCCAGGAGTATGTAACCCCGAGAGTGGTGATCGGGACCGAGCCCTCCCCGCCCGCGCTGGTGGCGCGATACACATTGTAGCCTGTGATATCCGCTCCGCCATTGGAGGTGGGGACTGACCAGGTCAGCTCGACACTGCCCACTCCCGCCGCCGCCATGGGGATGGCTGGTGCCGATGGCGGCTTTATGACCACAGGTGGGGTGTATGCCGGCGGTGCCGGTATCGAGTCCATCACCGCCTGCGAGATGGGATAGCCCGGATATTCCCAGAGGGCCATCATGCAGTACCCGGCGTAATCGTTCGCCTCCATCCTCTGGGCCGCCCAAGGATAGTAGTAGATGCCCCCTTGCCCGTAGCCGAACTCCGAGATGAAGATGGGCTTGCTCAAGCCATCGCTCCAGTTCTTCCGGTCGGAGATCCAGTACTCACGGAGATCGGAATTCGTGCTGGAATACATGTGGTGGTCGGTCACGTTGGCGGCATTGTCGCTCATGACATCGAAGCTGGATTCGCCCCAGGGGAACAGCTTCCCGTTGTACATGGCGCCGATGGTGACGATATGAGATGGATCGGCAGCCAGCACTTTGGTGGTCAGATCTTCCGCCCAGGCTTGATAGGCGCTCCTCGGGTTCGGGAAGGCGGACCACCATCGATCGAAGACAAGGTCATGGTCGGGCTCGTTGCACAGGTCCCACATGGCGATGGCCTTGGAATTCTTGTACTCGGTCATCACCTCACCAATGAAGCTGGCATACTCGTTGTAGCAGGCGGAACCAACATCGTAGATATTGCCAGCCATCAGTACCGTCATCCCTTCGCCGAAGGCCCCGGACACCGCATCGAATGTCTGGTGTGCCGGGTCATTGCTGCCACCGAAGCACCAATCGATGTAAATATCGTTCACTTCCGCCATGGCCAGCATCGGGTCGATGATACTGTCCCAGGTCGGGCGGTCATTCTCCCACATACTATGGATTATGCCCAGGCTCCAGGCATCGAACGCCCCCAGGCGCACCATGTTCAGGCCGATGGAATGGCACAGCCAGAAGTATTGGAACCAGAAATCGGCGTAGTTGTCGCTGGGCAACTTGGTGGTAACATCATCTACATACGCGGGGAAAAGGTGGTTATGGTACCGATAGTTGTACTGTGGATAGGGGTAGAGATTGAGCGGTATCACGGTCTGATCGTTGATACCAAGAAAATGAAGAATGGTGCCATTGAGCTCCAGGTTAGTGCCGTTCACCTTGATGATGCCGCTTGTAGGCCCCTGTGACGAGGAGTCCGAGGCGCTAAGGCCCGAAGCCTCCATCATTGGGGCGAAGACCCCTAGGAGCAGGCTGAGCGTTATCACTGCCCCCAGCACTGTCGTGCTTTGTCGCTTTGCCACATCCAGGAGAGGTTTGATGCCCTTTCGGAAGAGCATTGACTTCTCAGGTGCGTCCGACTTCAGCAAGCGGGCACCTCTGGAGAGAGCTTGGCAGAGCTGCGAGTACTATTTCCAAGTGGGCACCAGGTCGTTCTCCTACGCTCTCTGGTGGTCCCGCTGCTCGCGGGGTTTCTCAATCGCATCCCATCCGTTGAGATCGGTCTCGGTCGCATCCGGCAAGGCCATTCCTCCTATCGAGGGCGCTTGCATCCTATTGTCCGGACCTGGAGCTACATCATCTATGCAGTTGTCCTTGCGACTTTGCGCATCCTCAGGCTTCATTCTGTTCCTGCTCTTACGATGCACCAAAAAGGGGTGCCGGTCCGAAGAGCGCGAGACTGTTGCACGTTAGAAGCCCGCTATGCGCTATAACCCTTTCGCGTGCAGTTCTCATCTTGCCCTCTTCGACCTGGCAGCCGATTTGCTTTCATTCGCCTCGATCTGCGCTCTCTCGAATTCCAGCGCGGCATTCTTGGCCGCCGATTCCGCCTCGGGAAGGCCGCCCACCCTCCGCACTTCGATACCCAGCCGTTGGACTATGTCCGATGCGAGCGCCTCGCTGAAATCGTCAGATACCACCAATTCTCGCGGGACCTCCTTTCCGGCCATCAGTCCGTCCACCAGGCTGAGGGGCATCAAGACGTCCATATCCTTTCCGAAGGCCCTGAGCATCACAGTCCCCAAACCGTCCAGGTCGATGAAGGCGACGACCCTTGGCACCCTCAACTTCCCCTGGCGATCCTCGGCCACCATATTCAGCAGATAGGGACAACCGAGGAACCAGGTCCCATTGCCCCGGGGCTTCTTCCCCATCGCCTCGCGGAAGGACTTGATCAGTTCATCTGGCAGGGTAGAGACCTCCGTGATGACAGGCTGGGGTTGCCACCACCCGTCCTCCCAGACGATCCGCTCACCTTCTATCTTCCCCTTCCTGGTGAAGATGGGCCGCTCCACGTCATGCCATCTATCGATCAGGTCATGGTCCTTCTTGGCCCTCCGGGCGACATCGAGCGCCTGGTCCATGGCCAGCAGGAGGGTCCTCGCCTCCTCGAAGTCCAATCTGCTGGGATAGAACCCAGGGTACTGGTTGCGGAACCACGGCCAATCGCCTTGGAACTTGAATCTCAGACGCTTGATCGCTTCGAGCTCTTTCCTGTCCAGTGCTGACCTTTTTGAGGTGCTGGCGCTGAGCGAGGAACGTACCGTCATCTGTTCGACAGGGTCCACGCCCGAACGGTTCCAGAGCGCGATCTGCCCGGCCAGTCCCTGCGAACCCAGCATCAGCTCGAACCCCGGGACCGTCCCCTGCTCCGGTCCAATGAAGTGGCCGATCCCGGTGTCGCCGGAGAACGGGTCCTCCACGCCGATGAGGTGAAACTCGTCCAACCATTTCCACGGCTCATCATGGTTCATCCTACTCCATGTCTCTATCAGCGCCCTCCACATCTCATTGCTAGGCGGAATGAACATTTCCCTCTGCTCCCGCCCACCTGATGTCCACCGGGGTTAATGTTCCCTCCTACGGCTCGGTGGTGGATACACCCGGACCAGGCCTCACCGGACGGGATCGAGCTGCTGGGCGGTTCGGGCGCCTGCCCGCCGGAGGACTGCGGCGGGGGCTACGGATACCAGGAGCTGATCAGCGTCCTGAACGACCCTCGTCATCCGAGGCACGATGACATGGCAGAATGGTTCGGCTCAGACAGCCTGGATCCGAAAACGTTTGACATTGAGGAGGCCAGGAAAAGATCGGGGTCGATGATGAAAATGCTATGACCAACGGCATGAGCGGACCTGGCGAGGAATGGGCCTGGGAAGGGAATCGCCAACCGCTCCGCGACCTGTCCTCCTGCCCATGCCGCGAGGAAGGTCCTCCTCTCCACAGCTCTCCGGTTAATTCCTTGGCGAGATTGGTCCACACCTGCGGCAGATGGAACGAACGAACACCGGAACCCTTCCAAGGTGCACACGGTCCGGAGTTGATATCTTGACATCGGGATAATTGGCGTAACATTCTATCTCAAGGATGCTTCTGTGTCCACAATAAGGACATGATTCCCTTGGTTTCAAACTGATCGGGGTGATGGGATCGATGAAACGTTGCATTTTGCAGGATCAATTTCATTCTGACGTCTTCTTATCCTTGACAACTTCAATCGTATCATCACTTTGCACCTTCTGGATTAGCCCTAGGATAGTCTCAGCGAGCCTCTGGGCGGCAGCGTATGGCATGTGGATCCGAACTCCTTTTATTACAGGTTGGCCATTCTCAATGACCTCGGGCAATGTCAACAAATCCATGCAGACGTCTCTGGGCGTCGTTTGAATGTAACCTAGATTGCTGGAGTAATCGGCGATGATGTTCAGTTGTATGTCTTTCATCTCATGCTGATATAAGTACTTCAACAGGTCACCGACATTGATCTGTTCTTGTTTGGATTCTACGCTTTCTTTTGCGTTCATGCTAGTACCCCCTTCGAGATCACGCCGTTTGATGTATGCGCTCTTGATCCGGTCGCGGGTTTTGTGGTCATGATCGTGTACGAAGTCCCGCTGACCATGCCATTGAAATCTCCTGTCCAGGCCACCGTCCTTCCCATTGATTCTTTGCCGATCCCGAGATAGTCAGCCACAGCCATATCGATACAACAGGTGTCATCGCGATCGTCATTCACCGCATGTGCGAGAAAGGTCAATGCCAACAGCCTCTTGGACCCTTTGAGGATTTCATATAGAGGCCTTCCATTCCGAGAGATATTCCTTACCAGCTTTTGTCCCTCCAAGCGATCGAGAGCACTCTTAACAGGATTGTAGGTGTATCCAGTCAGTTCCATCAACTGCTTCATGGTATAGCGGGAAATGGGGTCAGCCACAATTTCTGCCAGTACGCAATTGTACGCTGATCTTTCCATCAATCCTCCAAACGGCTCATCCGTCCGTATGCTCATCTTCTCTTCACGGGAATTCATCTCGCTCACGGAAAGATTGAGATGACTAATAGTTACTTAATCTTTGCTCAACGTTTATCCTTTACCGTGCATATATTGCGAATGAGAGGGAACTTCTACATCAAGATAGGCGCACCATTGATCGGCCCAAACGGGATCCGTTAGCCAAATGGTCTCTCCAGCTCTAGAGCGTCGGACCTGTATTTTGCCCCCTTCCATTTCAACGAGTGCATCCAAGTCCGCTCCCAGGTGCTGTGCTTTCTTCTTGCTCACCTGTATCGATTTAGCACAACCTTGGCGCTTCGACCAGCCAATGAATTGAACATTGTTCTTGGTTCCTGGGTTGGGAGAGGACAACGGTATTAGCGGTATGCCGTCGTTGTCACATGGAATGACAAAAGGGTCACCTTTATTCTTCTTGCTCATGTTACCCTCCTAGTCCTTCACCATATGCTGGGGGCCGCCTGGTGACTTGGCCAACCCGTTTGTTGATCCCGGTCATTTCCACCTCTTTTGCTGCGAAGGGCTTATTCATCGATGACACCCGAACCAATTAGCTCCTCGCCCTTCTGCGGTGGTATCTTCGCCCATTCTCCGATAATGTGGCAAGAAAAATTCCAGCAAAGATATATTGTTTTGGAAAAGGCAAATGACTGATCATTCGCTGTAAATCCTCTCCACTCCCCTTTGGGAAGGATTAGAAGTTGCAGCGGTCTTGTACTCTGCTCATACACCTAGCCTTGTTCTCATCGATCTATCCTCAAGTGCAGAACCTCCAGAGCACAGCTATGTCGCTACGGTCTTTCTCGAGGTGGTTCAGTTCCCTGAAGGGTCTCTCTCGAGCCCTCCGAGTTCAGGGGCGACTCCGGCGATCGTCGTCGCTATCGTCTTGATTGCATTGATCGTGGTGGTCATGGTCGTCAGGGCTCGAAAGAGACGTGATTGAAACGACGGCGGAGCGTTGGGCTGCGATGAGCGAACGCATTTCGCGCTTATGCTTCACCATTCCGGAATAGGTAGTGGGAAAGGAAGATCAGCCAGGCGATCTCGACCATTACGCAAACGGTGGCCGGAACGGCGGCGGCTGGCCCGATGAGGGCCAGGGCCAGGGCGGCCGCCATGCCCGTATTCTTGTAGGTGGAGAAGAGCACCTCCGGCACCCTCTGACCGCGCGGAACCCCCTTGCGCCGCAGATACCAGTTGCACAGCAGCCCGATGACGAAGATCCTGATGACCGCCACCGCGATGAGCCCGGAGAGCAGCGTCCAGTCGTTGAAGAAGACCTGCCGGTTCGGACCGGCCACCGCCACGATGAGCACGAAGAAGGCCACGTTGATCGCCGCCCCCTTGCTCTCCGGGCTGATTTCGTAGCGCCGCAGCGGGCGGGACACGGCCATGGGCAGCAGGATGAGGAGGCCGACGTAGAGCAGCAGGACGCCCTCGTCGATCGGCTGCCCGAGGAAGAGCAGGGTGAGCACGGGCGTGAAGGCCAGCGCGATCAGGTACAGGGCGGCCGAGGACACCAGCGTCGGCTCCAAATCGCCTTTCATCAAGTAGGTGAACGGCACCACCGAGACGGCCGATGGGACCGCCGCTTCGATGATCCAGCCCTCCCGCAGCTCCCCCTGGAACAGGTAGGCCATGAGGATGGTGGTCCCAGAGGAGAGGATGAAGGAAAGGAGGAAGGCGCGGCGGATGGACACGGCGTGCTCCCTGACCCTCAGTCCCCGGAGCCGGAGGGATGTGAGCGACAGGGACATCATGACCATCAGGGACAGCATGGCGATGTTGCCGTTGGTTAGGAGACCCTGGCCCGGGAATCCGCCCACTACCAGCGCGGTGATGAACGAGAGCGTCATCATGATGGCGCTATTCCCAAGGATTCGGCGCACGTCCATGGCACCGGAAGGGCGATTCGCCATTAACCGTTTTCGCGGCCGAACTCAGCCCGCCTATACGAGAACGCCTCTTGGCAGGAACCGGTATTTCTACCTTTTTGGTGCCGGGGTAATGAAGCGAAAGAGGGCGGAGCCACGGATGATCAGAGCACTTGCGCGAGGGCTCCGACGCTCAGGGTCTCGAATATCTCCTCCGCGAACCTTACATTCTCTTCGCTGCCAGCCGCGACCCCATCTCTTAGAAGGAAGGGATGAAGGTCATGGTCTTCTGCTCCCACATAGGTAGCCAAGACACAGTTGGTCGCGCTCAGGCCGCACAGGATCACCACGTCGACCTTCTCCCGCGCCAGGGTGTCCGCTTGCTCCGTCTTGTTGAATGCGTTAGGGTAGTTCTTGATCGCCCGGGCGTCGGTCTCAGCGATCTTTATTGATGGAAGGAATTCGAACTCCTCGGTTCATGGCAGAGGTCCCTTTCCTTTGTCTACATGGTACACTCGAATGATGGGCAGCCCCTTCTTCCTGAACAGGGCGATGGCCGAGTTTATCACCTCGACCCTCAGATGCAGGCTCGCCCTCAGGCCGGGGCTCATGCTCAACCACTTGTTCTGGATGTCGATCACCAATAGCGCGGGCCTTAATATCTACCCCAATAGTGATGCGCATGACAGCCAGTTCTTACTTTCTGGCCTGGGCTTCTCTATCCATGATCCTTAGAAACAGGAGTCTACCTCCTGCTGGATGGCGGAAAGGAAACCAGGATGCCGTGGCTCTGATCACTGGTCCAGGCTTGAGAACCTAGTCCTTCTTCCGGTACCAGACCATGAAGCAACCCATAGTGGCTATCAGGGCCACGGCCGCTCCTCCCAAGGTCAGGCCGACGGTCTGCGCTGAGCCCGTCTGAACTCCGGTCGCGTTCTCCCCCGGAGCGCTCGTGTCGGGCAAGGTCATGGTGACCCCCGGGCTTTGGGGCCCCTCACCGATGGCATTTACGGCCGACAGGCGGAAGGTGTAGGCATGACCCGCTATCAGGCCGGTCATGTTGTGCGAGTGCTCGCCTGGCCCCAGGCCGACAGGCAATCTCACGGCGCCTATATCGGTCGCCATGACCGTGGCCAGCAATTGCATCTGGCCGCCCTCCGGTGCGCCATAGACCTTGTAGGCGGTCACCGCCGCGCCCCCGTTCGAAACCGGGGCGCTCCAGGAGACCAGGATCTCGCCGTTGCCTGCCCAGGCCGCGACGTTCACCGGCACCGCAGGCACAGTGGCAGGAACGCAGTTCACGCTGCTTGCGTCGCCCTCGCCCATCTGGTTGACGGCCGTGACCTTGTAATAGTAGGTCAGCCCGTTGGTCAGGCCGGTGGCGTCATAGGTCGTGTCCGGCACCGAGGCGACCAGCGTCTCTGCCCCTTGCACCAAGCCTTGGTATACATTATAGCCGGTGATCTGAGAGCCTCCATTGGAGGAGGGTTGGTTCCAAGCCAACCTCACATACCCATCGCCGCAAACCGCCGCGAGGGCGAGGGGTTGGGTAGGGACCGTGAGCGGCATAGCGGTGACCTCATTAGACATGGCCCCCGAGCCAGCCGCATTGGTGGCGGAGACCGTGTAGTAATAGGCCTGTCCATTGGCCAGCCCTGCATCCGTATAGTTGGTGCCGTTGACCGTGGCCAACAGGGCCTCCTGCCCCTGCACGGTGCTGCGATAGAGCGAGTACCCGGTCACACTCGCTCCGCCGTCGGATAATGGCGGCAACCAGGTGAGAACGACCTCGCCGTCGCTCGGTGCTGCTGAGAGGTTGAGTGGGGCGAGAGGCAGGTCCGAGGTGGTGGCATAGACCTCTGCGGAAAGGACCCCCTCCCCCACAGAGTTGAGGGCTGATATTCTGTAATAACATGTACTGCCTGCTGCCAGGCCGCCGTCCGTCCAGGAGGTGACCGGGCCGAGGGCGGCCACGGGAACGGCCCCTTCCTCGTTCGGGCTCGAGCCCCGGTAGATCCTGTAGCCGGTAATCGGCAAGCCACCCGTGAAGGATGGCGCGGACCAGCTCAGAGCGATCAAGCCCACGCCGGCCGTGGCCGAAGGGGACCCTGGGGCCGATGGGACGGAAGCCGGAGTGGCCGAAGCCTCATTGGATACCGGGCCAGTGCCTATCGCGTTGGTGGCGGACACCTTGTAGTAGTACGCATGGCCAATGGTCAAACCGGAGTCAGTGTAGGATGTGCCGGTGCTCGTGGCCAGGAAGGTCTCCTGACCGGCCGCTAACCCGCGCATGATCGTGTAAGAGCTTATCGACGCCCCGCCGTTGGAGGATGGTGCCTGCCAGCTCAACGAGATTGTCCTGTCGCTCGCCGAGGCCATGAGGTTCAGGGGAGCCGAAGGCGGTCCAGGGGTGGAGGCGGAGACCTCTGCGGACCTTGCACCCTCTCCCGCCGCGTTGGATGCTGTGATCTTGTAGTAGAAGGTCGAACCGGCCGCCAGACCGGTGTCGGTCCAGGAGTATGCCACTCCAAGGGTGGCGATCGGGGTCGAGCCCTCCCCGCCCGCGCTGCCACCCCGGTACACCTCATAGCCAGTGATGGCGCTGCCGCCGTTCGAGGCGGGCGCGGACCAGCTCAGGGTGATGCTCCCCACCCCACCGACCGCGGAGGGTGCGTTGGGAGCGGCAGGTACCGTCTTGGGCACCGCCGAAGCCTCGTTCGAGGCGGGTCCGGTGCCGACAGCATTGCTGGCCTTGACGATGTAGTAGTAAGCCTGTCCGTTGGTGAGCCCGCTGTCCGTGTAGCTGGTCCCGGAGATGGAGGCCAGGATCGTTTCCGCCCCCGGCGTGGTGCCGCGCAGGATGGAATAGGAGGTGACGCTCGACCCGCCGTTGCTCTGCGGAGCCTGCCAGGATATGGTCACCTGGCCGTTCGACGAGGTGGCGGCCAGGTTCATCGGAGCGCTGGGGACGGTGGGGGTGGTCGCGGAGACCTCCGCCGATCTGGCCCCCTCTCCTGCCGAATTCGAGGCCGTTATCTTATAATAGAAGGTCGAACCGGCCGCCAGACCCGGATCCGTCCAGGAGTATGCCACTCCAAGGGTGGCGATCGGGATCGAGCCTTCCCCGCCCGCGCTGCTGGCACGATACACCTTGTAGCCTGTGACAGCGGCTCCGCCGTTCGAGGCGGGAGCTGACCAGGTCAAGGTTATGCTGCCGACCCCGGCTATAGCCAAGGGGGAGGATGGCGATGACGGCGGGTTTATGACCGGTGGCGGGGTCGATTCAGTGGTGAAAGTGGAGGTGAACGCCTGCGCCAATGGATTGCCCGAGACGTCCTTGGCGCCAGTCCCGATGCTGACGGTGTAGCTGGTGCTGTAGGCGAGATCGTTGGTCGGGTTGAAGCTCAGCACGGCGTCACCATTGCTCCAGGCAAAAGATCCTGTAACCGAGCTCGTGCCTTGGCGGACCTGGAAGGCCGCTTGCACCGCGGTCTTGTCCATCGCCTCCGAGAAGGTCACGACGACGTCCTTGGACCTGCTCACCCCGGAGGCAAGATCGGCCGGGTCCACTGAGACTATCGTCGGAGGCGTGGTGTCCCCGCCCGTGGCCAGCTGTACCTTCACCTGGTCGGCCGAGCCGAAGGAGCGCGTGAAGGTCAGGCTCCCGTCCGAGGCGGCCGTCTTGGTGTCCACCTTGACCGAGTTGACCAGCAGGTCGTAACTTGTCCATGGAGCAAAGCCCTTCAGGGTGATGGTGGTGGTGCCGGAGGTGGCGCCGATGCTCAGCTGCGCCTGACCGCTGCCCAATGAGATCAGGTCGACCGTGGCGCTTCCCGAGCCGGAATGGGAGACCGCGATGTTCGAGTTGCGCACCACCCTTCCGGTCTTCTCTGCCTGGATCACTCCGTGGAAAGTGCCCTTCCCATCGGCGGTGTAGGTCATAGCTCCGCTAGAGCCCATGTTCGTTCCGCTGGTGAAGTAGTAGCTGGCCGGCACGGCGAGGTCGAAGCTGTTGGCGGTGGCGTGAAGGTTGGTCACGATGTACTCGTCCTGGGCAGCGGTCGAGGTTATGGTAGGCTTGGTGCCTCCCAGCATCACCACCATCTTGGCCGCGGTGCTGAGGGCAGTGGTCTTGGAGGTGTCTATCGTTCCTACCTCGATACGAGTGTTCGAGTCGCGGGTGCATCCCATGGCCTTGTACATATCCTCGGCCATCTGCAGGTTGTGGATCTGGGTCGAATAGGTATCATAGGAGACCATCGACACGGCGAATCCGTACAATGCCGAGTTGAACAACAGGTCGTAGATGTGCACCTGGTCCGCGGGATTGTTCGAGGAGTAGTATTGGTAGACCGCGATCTGAGGGCGGTACTGCAGCGGTATGTTGTTCACGAACTTCATGGTGGAGATGGTGTGCGCGGTGAGGTTCGTGCCTGTGATGGTCGAGGCGTCGAAGCCCTCGATCAAGGTGAGGTCGGCCGCCAGCGACAGGTGCAGCAGGGCCTCGTAGCCGTTCGCCGTGATGTGCTTCCAGTGCCCGGAGGCAATGCTCTCCTTGATCAGGTTCAAGTAGCCTTCATAGATGAAAGCGCTGCGGTTCTGGTAGTCGTTCCGGGGCTGGTTGTACTCGTCAACGGGATTCATCTCATCCCAGAACACGCCCCCGGAGCCGAACCACCAGCTCGGAACGGGGTCGTTGTTGATCAGCTGCCAGCGGTACGTGCCAGAAGTGGTGTAGGGACCGCTCACCGGATTGCACAGGACGCTACCATCGGCCAGGGTCCAGGGCGTTCCGCCCCGCTTGTAGATCTGCCAGGAAGTGGGCACATTGCTGGGCGTGTCCGGCTGGTACCCGGCCATCTGGGACGACTTGTAGTTCCAATCGAACTGGTCCGGGTTGTTTGAATAGGTGGCGAGCTTGACCTGACTGTTCTCCACCCAGGTCCGGTACTCGGTCGACCAGCTGTTCACGTTCATGATGGTCAGGGGGAAAATGGGCGTGTTCGAGTTGCCCCAAGCCGAGGCGATGCGGGGCGCCACCCATTGCGCGTACCCGACGTCGTAGCCGTGGTCCGCGCCGTCCGTGTACCTGTAGGGACGCACGAACATGTGGAACGTCTTCGGAGTGCCGAGGGCGACGTTCGGGAGCACGCTGTTCATCGAGGTGAACTTCAAGGCGAAGACCGAGGCCCCCCCGCCGCCGAAGTCGTTCAACCAAAGCGGAGAGTAAAGGTAAGCGACGGTCTCGTTGTAACCCCATTCCACCCCCATGTCCCCTCCGGTATTGCGCAGGTCGCAGACGGGGGCATAGAAGCCGTTCTGCGGGTACCACCCGCCCATGCCGTATCCGCCGGGCAGCTTCTCGTCGAAGCCGGGCACGTAGCGGCCGATTCTATCGCCGAGCAGCTCAATCCTGCCGTTGTCCTTGGTGAACAGGCCTATGAAGTACGTGGTCTGGACGTTCTTCGTTCCCGGTTGGTACTTGACAGTGAGCTCGAAGTAGTCCCGATAGATGGTGAAGCTCTGGTTCAGGCTGAACTCAGGGCACGATTCTATGAAGTAAACGGTGTTGCTCGAGCCCACTTGGCCATATTTGGATATGGTCATTGAGAGCGAGAGCAGGTTCCCATTCTGGTCGTTGGTGCCGTCATATGGGTACTGGGGGTTGGCCCGCCGGTAGCGGATGAAATCGGTGGTGAAGTAAGGTCTGATGGTATAATCGACGAACGAGGTGGTGTAGTCCACCTTGATCCCGTATTCCTGCGTCCATGCAGTAATCACCGATCCAACCTTCTGAATGGTCAAGTTGGAAGATTGTATGCCCAATTGGAAATCCTGTGACTGGGAAGGCGAATATGATTGATCTATTGGTGATTGTGAAAATGTGTCCGGGATGCTTTGCCCAGTGGCTTCCATGATGGGGGCGAAGATGCCAAGGAGCAGGCTGAGCGTTATCACTGCCCCCAGCACTGTCGTGCTTTGTCGCTTTGCCACATCCAGGAGAAGCCTGATGCCCTTTCGGAAGAGCATCGACCTCTCGGGAGCGTCCCACTTCAGCAAGCGGGCACCTCTGGAGAGAGCCTGGCAGAGCTGCGAGTGCGATTTCCAAGCGGGCACCAGATCGTTCTCCTCCGAGCGCTGATGTTCCCGCCGCTCGCGGGGTTTCTCAATCGCGTCCCATCCGATGAGATCAGTCTCGGTCGCAACCGGCGCGGCCCTTCCTCCTATCGAGGCCGCTTGCATCCCACTGTCCGGACCTGGAGCTGCAGCAGTTTTGCAGTTGTCCTTGCGACTCGGCGTCTCTTCGGGCCTCATTCGATATCTCCCATCGTTTTTCTAGATGCACCAAAAAAGGGGTGCCGATCCGAAGAGCGCGAGACTGTTGTACGTTGGAAGACCGCTATGCGCTATAACCTTTTCGTGAGCAGTTGTCATCTTGCCCTCTCCTCATCATTGCAGATTCTTGCAATATAAAGAAGGCAAGCAGATCAGAATCATCATTGATTTCATTGACTGGCATGTCGTTTTTGTCAATAAGAACGGCATTGCGCTATGACGAAAATAGTTGAAGCTTCAAAGGTCCAATTTAAATTGAAAAAAACCGGATGCGGCTTAAGCTCCGCAATGTCGCGCAACGCATCAAACAATGACGGGCCGGAAAAAGTCAAAGAGTGCATTTTTTGTTTTGATGAGAGCAGATGAATAAATATCTAGATGAGTCGAAGTGGAGTCCCCGGCGATAGCACTCTTATCATAGTCAGTAAATCAGATTGAATTGGTTCTAACGCTTTGCCAATATCGTGGCTAAGATCCTTTAGCGCTCGATCGAAACCCAGCGCAATGTGCGCCCGCTCATTTCATGGCGGCCAGGAACTGGTGCGTGAAATCCTTCGCCATATCCAGCGCATCCGGGGCCAGCGGTCCCCACATGCCCGTCACCGCGATGTGCAGCACCTTCGGATGAGCGTTCAGGCCGCGCTCCCTGAGCAGCTCGCGCATCTTCGAGGCCGCGTTTGTCGAACCGTCTTCTATGGCCTTAAGTGTCTTGTTGCGCTTCTCCACGTCCTTCGACAAGGGTCCCACGGTGTCGAAGGTCACGATAACCTTGTCCTTCCAATCCTCATTCTTCAGGTTCTCCACGAACCCCTTGGCCTCCCGGGTCATGCGCCCCGCCCTGGTGGGCGAGCCGATGAACATGAAGTCCCCGACGACCGCCGACCCGCTCCCCTCCTTCACGGACAACAGATCGACCTGGTGTCCCTCTGACCTGATCTGCTCGGCGATGGCCTCGGCCACCTGCTTGGTGTTCCCGTGCACGCTGTCGTACGCCACGATCCCCTTCATGATCGAACCTCCTTGCTCTGCGGATAATCCGTGCTCCACGGCATAAGTTTGTCGCTTGCATGGATTGGTTGCCGCCACGGGGTCAGTCGAACACATGCCTTAGGACGCCGGTCGCAAAGGCCCTCATGAAATATATACGAGCTAGGAGAGGTCAGGCGATTTCCTTCACTGTTCGTCCAAGAGGTCCATTCCCGATGCCATTGATTTGAATGGGATCTCTCAATGGGCCGTGCGGCACTGTGCCGCAGGCACCAGCATCTCGAACATTGCTCCTTTTCCCGGGGTTCCAGCCTCCTCTATCGTGATGTTCGACTCCGAGAGGATCTGCTTGCACAGGAACAGGCCGATCCCCGGCCCTCGTTCTGCGTTCTTGATGAAGATGCTCTCCTTCATTCCCTCCGGTATCCCGGGCCCGACGTCCTCGTAGATCAGCATCACCCCCTTCTCCCGCTTCTCGCAGCCGATCCTCACCTTCACTGGTTTGGAAGCGTATTTGACGCTGTCCTCCAGCAGGTTGTGGAAGACGATCTTCAGCATCGGATCGGCGCGTATCTCCAGCTCCTGGACACGCTCGCTCAGCTCCAGGCGGTCGATGTTCCTGCCTATCGGCAGGCGCTCGATCAGTTGCTGAAGGTTCTGCCACTGAGGGGGCTCGCTCTCCGAGCCCTGGTACTCCTTGACGAACTGGAACCGCTTCTCGATCTCCTCGGCGGCGTTGTCCATTCTGGCTAACCGGTTGAGCATTTTGCCGTCCGTGATGCCTTCCCTGAGCAAGCTCAGGTTGCCGCGCAGAACCGTGAGCTGATTGTTGATATCGTGCCTGGTTATGCCTCCCAGGAGATCGAGCTTGGTGTTCGCCCTGTGGAGCGACCGCTCCGCCCTCTTGCGCTCGGTGATGTCCTGGTTCGCCCCGTAGGTCTTGACCACCTGTCCCGAATGGTCCATGACCACCCTGATGACGACGGTGATGGTGCGCCTCTCTCCGTCCCTCCTGATGATGTCGTGCTCGATCTGCCTCGAGTAGTCATGGTCCCTAGTCCTCAAGGCGGCCTCGACTTCCTTTGCGACGATCGGGGCCTCTTCCGGAGGAAGGAACCTCTCCGCGTATACCGATGAACGCATCTTCGTTCCCCCTTCCCTTTCCGCGGTAGTCGCGAAGAGAGCGTAGAATTGGTCGTCGAAGGTGAACGTGTCCGCCGCCGCATCGTACTCCCAGTGCACCAGCTTGGCCAGGTCCATGGCCACCCTGAGCTGCGCCTGGGCCTCCCGCATCGCTTCCAAGGCCTGAGCCTGCTCGGTGATGTCGTGCAGCACCCCGAACACCGTCTTCCTCTCGGCATCGTACTCCGCCAACGAATGAATGTCCAATATCTTCCCGTCCTTCCGCCGGCGGATCTTGAACTGCACGTCGTAGCGCTCGCCGCGCACGATCAAATTCCTCAGTGCCGCGTCGAGCCGGTCCCGGTACTCCGCAAGGGGGATCTCTTGAACAAGGCTCAAGGGCAATGTCGGTTTGTCCAGACCGTAAAGGGCCATGGCCCCGGGCGAGCCGGTTATGGTCCGCTCCTCCATATCAATCTCCCAATGGCCGAATCCCGCCACCTCCTCGGCGCGCCGTAGGCGGTTCTCGCTCTCCTTGAGGGCGGCGCCCGCTCCGTGCTTCTCCACCGCATGTCTTAACTTGCCGGCCAGCTCTGCGAAGAGCGACCCCGGGTCCCCGCCCTTCTGGAGGTAGAAATCCGCTCCTTCATTGAGCGCCTGGATGACCACCTCCTCGCGCCCTTTTCCGGTGAAGATGATGAAGGGGGTGGTGTCCCCCTGCCCTCGCAGGGCCTTCAGGAACGCGATGCCATCCATCGACGGCATCTGATAATCGGAGATGATGGCATCGAACCCGTGCTCGCTGATCAACCGCATACCCTCGGTGGCGTCCGTCGCCATGGTCAAATGGATGAGCCCGTCCTTTTCCAGAAAGGCTTTGCCTAGGTCGAGGAAGTCCGCTTCGTCATCGACGTAGAGCACCGACAGGGTCGATCGCGCCATTTGCACCGTATGCATCAGGGTGCCCGTCGGCACATGAACGTTATTGTTGGAACATCGACAACTGATAATGTGCCTGCCTGGCTTGGTTCTCCGGTCACAAGGTCCTGCCCATCCGGAGAAAGGATCCATCTGGCAGACTGAGCCAGGAGATCGGCGACGCAAGCGTTCATCACTGGCTCAGGTCGCAAGATGCGGGCCTGCCGTACGCCTCGCTGAACATCTCGTAGAAGTCCACGATGCGGAAATCGATCCTCTCCCCCGCCTTCTCCTTCTGCTCCAGCACCCTTAGAGAACCTGGGGGCGAGTATCTTCGCAGGGTCTTTCGAAGGCGCCTCTTCCTTAGGCTTCTCCTTTACTTGCGCTCCCTTCTGCCGTATCACCCAATGGTATGTCTTGCCCCCTTTGGTCATCATGCGGTCATAAGCGAACTCGAAGCGAGGGTCGACCATGGTGCAGGAGCCCTTCAGGATGGCCTAGGCGCGTTAATTTAAGTGGGTTGAATAAAATATTAATACCATTGAATACATTTTGTATCCGTGTTGGAGAGACTGATCACCTCGAAGGCCCGGGTGAAGCTCCTTACCCTATTCCTCCTGAACCCTGGACGGGAGTTCTATGTCAGAGAGATCGTCCGGGCCACCGATTTGAACATCAACGCCGTTCGTAGGGAACTCATCAACCTCGAAGGGATCGGGCTGCTCAAGAGCGCTCAAAAAGGAAACATGAAGGTTTACCACAGCGACAATTCGATGCCGATCTGGCAGGAGCTGACGTCGATCGTCCTCAAGACAGAGGGGGTGGCGAAGGAGATCAAGGAGCACCTAGATGAGATCGGGTCGATCCAGAGCGCTTTCATCTACGGTTCGTTCGCGCAGAACGATGCCAGGCTCAACAGCGATATCGACCTCTTCATCATAGGATCCATCGACGAGGATCGGTTGCTCTCGTCCATACGCAAGATCGAGGGGCAACTGTCTCGAGAGGTGAATTACGTCCTGTTCTCCAAAGACGAATTCGATAAGCGCGTAGAACAGGGGGATCCATTCGTCACCAATGTGCTGAGAGAACCTAAGATAATGATATCGGGAAAGCTTCCATGACCATCGAGGAATTGGAGAGGGAAGGGCAAATAAGGAAGATACCAGTCGATCAGAGGAACATCGAGAGGTCCCTCGAGATCGCCCGACGCGACATCGAGTCCGCGAAGTTCATTCTAGCGAATAACAACGATTGGACCTATTGCATCGCCTACAATGCGATGCAGCAATCGCTAAGGGCCTTCATGTTCTCAAGAGGATATCGTCCTTCAAGCGAGAGCCATCATGTCGCGGCGATCCGATTCGCGGCATTATTCTTCGAGGAGGGGCTGGTCAACAAGATCGACAAGATCAGGAGGAAGCGGAGCACCTCCACGTATGACCGGACTGGAACAATATCGGACAGGGAGGCGGAGAGCGCGATCGCAACCGCAGAAAGAGTCCTAAGAATGGTAGAAGAGAAGACCAGACCTACGGTATGATCAGCACGCCGATATAAGAGAACTGCCCCTTTCGGGATGAGAATAGGTTTGTACTGATGCCATTCTTCACAAATTGGGTCAATGCTGTTTAATGGATCAGCCATTCTCCCAAAAAAGCCGCAGAACGATTTCTTCCCCAAAAAAAGAATGAGAAAGGATTTCCCGGAGCCACGGTTGTGCAATGTCCTGCCATTGACCCCGTTAAGAAGGATACTGGATGGATGAAGTGGAATCCCGACTGGGTTTGAAATAACTTAACGCCAGGTATATTGGTGCTAAGACGAGGATTGGTCCCCGCTGTTCATTGCCCGCCCATCCCGATTCATTTTCATGTTTGCCTAGACCACTCTGTATCCGGGGAGTAGAGGCGATGGCCGGAGCAGGGCTGCCGCCCTCGCCCAGTTAATGGAATGTGCGCCTAGGCATTGTCGCATCTGGCGGGCCTGCCGTACGCCTCGCTGAACATCTCGTAGAAGTCCACGATGCGGAAGTCGATCCTCTCCCCCGCCTTCTCCTTCTGCTCCAGCACCCTCTCGAAGGACATCACGCAGAACGGGCAATTGGTTATGAGCGTGTCCACGCCGAACTCCTGCGCGATCTCTATCCTTCTCAATGCCAGCTTATCGGCCAG
>Ga0315279_10002314_pt1 | contig 28932 bp, 26 predicted proteins | sample YL17G06_20_MG_FD_203694 | JGI IMG/M metagenome (GOLD analysis project Ga0315279, IMG submission 203694) | Sediment microbial communities from Yellowstone Lake, YNP, Wyoming, USA - YL17G06_20 | ecosystem: Environmental > Aquatic > Freshwater > Lake > Sediment | place: USA: Wyoming | collected... | reverse complement strand
CCATTCGGAAGACCCATTACCGGATCCATTCCATCCCGCTGGGGCGTATACCCCTCCTTGGTCGGTCCCAGGGGTACGGTAACTGTATGAGGAGGAGTATGTGGTGTGCAATTTCCATTCGGAAGATCCATTACCGGTCCCGTTCCCCCCTCCTGGGTTGGAGTTGTTGCCAGAGCCATTCTGATTCACCATGGATTTCTCGTTGATTTGGAGGCCTGGTCCTGCAAACTTGGCATCCTTCATGTCAACGGATCCTGCCTGACCGACATGCGACGTCGCGGCACTGCAGCTCGTGACGGTAAAGGCGATCACAATCAATGCACACAGCAGATACCTGTTGGAACGCTCGATCCAAGTCATATCATTCACCTTTGGTTCTTATGCCTTCTAATCTAAGTGACTACTTATATTGAAGTTGGGATACTTTTAGGACAAGAATCAAAAAAGGAGGGTAATATCCGGCCTTGAATAGGCTTTGAACTGTTATCCTGTATTGAACGGGGATATATCAGTCCGGACCCGCCGGGGTCCGGTTAAAGATCTAATCAAAAGGTATTCGTTATGGCTTAGTTGCCCTTTACTCGGTCCACTTATTAGGTTACGGTTTACAGACCGGACTGTTCACGGACTCGAATGGAGCAAGTATTAAATAATACCATACTATTATGGTTATATACAATAACATTAGGGTGATAATATGTGTAAGAATAAACCGTGCACGCCTCCGAAAGATATTCATCCAAGATGGCTTAAACTCCGTGAATTGGTAAGGGCGCTTCGTTTTCCTACTCGTTGGGTTATAATCGAATTCATTGACGATGGTGTCAGAAGTACAACAGAAATCTACGAACACCTGAAAGGGAGAAGTGAAGGATTAACAAAACAGGGATTATATTACCATCTTTCAGGACTTAAAAAAGCAGGCATCATCGAAGTCGCGGAGTATCTGGAAGATGGAGGTGGTGCCCCGGAAAAAATCTGGAAGCTCAAGACGCGCCAGATAGTTTTCGACCTTTTGGGCGACGGCGGTAAGCATGCGACCACGAAAAAAAGAAAGGGGCGAATGGCATGAATGCAGAACATACTGACCTGCATGCGCTCGTGGAATACAATACTGGCGACAGGGTCAAGAAGGATCTCACGAGGTGCAACTGGATGAATGCGGCCCTCGTTTGCCTCGACGCAGGACAGGAGATCCCGCCGCATCCCGAGCCTTACGGCGTGCTGTTCTATATCGTCGAGGGTGATGGAAGGATTACCGTAGGCGAGAACACCTACGACGTGAAGCCAGGCCACGTCGTGCTGGTCCCCAGGGATGGCGTCCGCGGGATAGCTCCCCGCACGAGGATGAGCCTGCTGGGCGTTCAGGAGCCACACTAGACGAAGGAGATGGGCAATTGAACGCTATCGAGGTCGAGGGCCTGACGAAGAGATATGGAGATTTCATTGCTGTTAACGACCTCGCTTTCGAAGTCAAGGAAGGCGAGGTATTCGGATTTTTGGGGCCGAACGGCGCTGGCAAGACCACGACGATAAGGATGCTCACGGGCCTGACCGCGCCGACGTCGGGAACTGCCAGGATAAGGGGCAACGATATCCAGAGCGAGCCGTTCCTGGCGAAGGAGGCCTTCGGAACCGTGCCAGAGGTCTCGAACGTCTACGATGACCTCTCTGCATGGAACAACCTCATGTTCGCGGGAGAGCTCTACGGCATGCCCCGGGGAAAAAGGGCCGAGAGAGCCGAAGCGCTGCTCGAGAGGGCCGGCCTCACTAGTTTCATGAACAGGAAGGCCAAGGGGTTCTCCAAGGGAATGAAGCGCAAGCTGACGATAGCAATGGCGATGGTGAATGACCCGCTCGTGCTGTTCCTCGACGAGCCGTCCTCCGGTTTAGATGTGCAGAGTGCGCTCGAGCTGCAGAAGGCGTTGCGCGAGATGAACTCGGCTGGCACCACCATCTTTCTGACAACGCACAACATCGAGGACGCGAATATCATGTGCGACAGGGTCGCCATACTCGTGGGCGGAAGGCTCGCGGCCGTGGACTCGCCGGAGAGGCTCAAAGCAACCATCCAGGGGACGCAGTCGGTGCGCGTCGCCTTCGGCGGGAACGGCACAGATATCGAAGATGCACTCGCCAAGATACCGACGGTCTCGCGCGTTACCAGGGAAGGCGACAAGTGGCGGCTCTACACGGACGAACCGACAGTCGTGCTTGACGGAGTCTTCAGGTACGCGCAGGGGAACCAACTGGAACTACTATCGGTCAACACCATGGGTCCCAGCTTGGAGGACATCTTCCTGCGCCTGGTCGGGGGCAAGCCGAGATGAGCGTGAAGGTTTCACCGAGGCCGATCAGGGAACTGGCGCGTGCCTGGGCAATCGCCAAGAAAGACCTGCGGATACACTACCTGCGCCCGGGGCTCATCATGTTCGGCATACTCTTCCCGGTGTTCCTCTTCATCTCGTTCGCGGTCGGCCGGGACGTCTCGCCGGTCGTGCTGGTTCCGGGGTTCGTGGCGATGACAATATTCTTCAGTGCGTCCTCAACGGGGGCGATGTCCGTGCCCACAGAGCGGAAGACGAAGACCTACGACAGACTCCTCACCGCGCCGGTCTCCCCGGTGTCGATACTGCTGGGCCAGACGCTCGCGGGGTTCTTCTTTGCGGTCGCTATATCGGCGATTCCGTTACTGATTGGTGTGCTGTGGTATGGCGTTGGCGTCGCCAGCGTCGCGGCCCTCGTTATCGGGATATGCCTAGCGTCCTTCGAGTTCTCGGCGATGGGGATCATGTTCGCGGCGATGCCCACCGACAACCCTGGCGACGTAATGATGGTGCTCAACTTCGTCAGGCTGCCCCTGCTGTTCGTCAGCGGCATATTCGTCCCGATCGAGGCGATGGGGAGCTTCGGGTTCGCCGCCGCGCTCTCTCCGCTCACGTTCCCCGTGGACCTCCTGAGGTACGCTTTCGGTGGAGTGGGCTACTATGGCGTCGTATGGGACGTCGCCGGTGTCCTGGCATTCACGGTCCTGTTCTTCTCCCTCGGTGTCGCTCTGCACGAGAGGAACCGGAAGAAGGCGTGACACAAGAAAGTCCGCGTGGGGGTATAATCGTCAATTGGACGAGGGGTGGCGAGATATATACGTTCGTCACGCCGGTAGATTAGAGACCGCTGAAAGGAAGTGGTCTGGCTTAAAACCTTTTGACTTAATGCCTCTTTATGGTACTGCGTGGGTAAAACAGCGGGTTGAGTGATCTGGGGTCTATCTTCTTGTCGTTTCGAAAGGGAGCGAGGAACCGAGCCTAAGCCGGCCATTGTGTCTGCAACCGCATCACCAGAGAAATATTCCAAATCCTCTGAGAACGAACAGTGCACCCATCACTGCTACAACAGCACCGAAGACCAACGTAATCGTCTTACCGACGGTCATGTATCTTTTTGCAATCTTCACCCGGGAGGTCTCGGTCACCATCGCTATCGGGATTATCAGCACCGCATGGCCGAGACCGAAAAAGTAGAGCAGCGCCCCACCCGACAGAAGACTGACCTTGGACGCCATCATAAGCACGATTACTGGCAGGACGAGCGAAATAGCACATGGCGCCCAAGCGAGCGAGAAGAGAACGCCAAGAAGGAATGCACCAGCATCTTGGGAGCGTCTCCATGTAATCTGGATCAACCTAGCCCAACTCGGGCTTTTCCCACTTCCTCCGGATCCGAGCCCGAGGGCAGCGCCGATACGATCGAAAAGCGAGAAGACCGAATTGAGGCCAAGAACGATCAAGACCGTACCGGCGATGATGAAGAATATTGGGGATAATACTACTAATAAATTAATTGAGCCAACAAGGAGGCCTATACAAAGGAACACCAAGCCGGTGCCTAGCGTGAAGAACAGGCCGATCGAGAGCCCATTCAGGACCGGCGGGCGCTCGTCCTTATGATGTTTTTTAGCTTTTTCCCCTTTTCTAGAAATAAGAAACGCGAGCATCGTAGCAAGGAGCGCGATGGAGCACGGAGCTAGGGATGTCGCAGCACCCAGCCCGAACATACCCGCATAGCTGATCCCTATCGAAAACGGATCCTGGGATATCGACCCCGCCCTTGCCCCATCAACTGCTTTGACAATGTCATCGGAACCCAGCAACCCAGAATGTTTAACAACCTTCCCGGTAGGGTCGATGATGACCAGCGTTGGGTCCCCATGCTTGCTGAAATATTCGGCGTAGGGACCGAAGATCATCATATCCGGCCAATCGTTAACTACACTCCAGGTGATATTGAGCTGCTGTCGGAGGGTCAGGAGGTCCGTCGTGGGGCAATTCTCAGATGTGACCGTGAGGTACTCCACATCCTGTCCAGTTGAGGCTTTTGCATCCCTTAGCTGTTTTATCTGGTTTAGTCCTTGGTCTGTTATAACACCGCTACAATACACTACCGCCATGTGGAGGACCACAACTTTTCCCTTCAGGTCCGCAGAGGAGACGGTCCTTTCATCTATATCCTTGACCGTAAACGATGGGGCGGATGTCCCAGGCGAGGACTTGACGTTTGCATAGAATACTAACGCGGAGGATAGGACCAATAGAACGACCGTCGCCGACAGCGGGGCTATCCACATCTTCCTCAGCCGCTCACCCCGTTATTCCAGTAATATATCGCATCCTTCAACCAGACCATGAGATTCGCCTTTCCAGTCACCCCTTCGAAGGAATGCCATAGGTAATCGCCATCAGGCGTGCGGACGACGATGATCGTCAGCGGGATATTGTGGGAATGGCCTTCCGGGTCTAGGACATTAAAGCTGTCATTGGCACGGGGGTCAGAGGAATAGGCTAACAGATCGATGTACTTCGTTGATGTATTATAGGCCGGGTCCTCTAGTATCTGTAAGATATCCTTCTGGTGCATGATGCATGGTTGGCAATCGCTGTGAACCATGACGAGCAACACCCGAGACGAGGCATTCTCCGATACCCAGGTAGGGAAAGGAACGGGCTGTCCTGCTAAAACATGGTCGTTAGGATAACTCGTCCAGAAATTATCTGCGCCGACACCGGGCCTATGGACAGGAGAGTAGTCCTTCCCGTCTTGGCCGGGACCGCTGCGCTGGTACCATATATAGAAAACGGACGCGCACAGCAATATCATCACGATTGCTCCAACAACGATGATGGTGCGGACCTTGGACCTCGAACGAGCCGTTGCCATTCTGGATTTGATATGGCGTCTGCGCTTTGGTGGGGATTGGCCCGCTCCGTGCGACCTGCGAAGGTGTTTTTTGAAATTCTTAATGCCCACCCTCGCACCACATTGCGGGCATGATTTCCATTGTCCTTTCGGGCTCATCCTTTGTCAGTCCCCCGAATCCTTGACCACATGTTCATCATCCTTAACGCTCCGCCTTTGCCGACTCTAGCTTTTTCTCAACGAGTGTGTATGCTTTCGACACGTCCTCTTTTCCGGGCCTTGTGTAACCTTTGGTCATAGTGACCTCCTGGGAGACAATAAAATGCACAGTTGCCGAAAATCCCTCTGCCTCAAGGCATTTCTTTGCACATCCCATCGGGCATCCATCGATCGCAACCAGGATCTTGGCCTGTTTGGTGCCTTCCACTAGGGCCTTGACATGGCCACCAATACCGGCAGTGCAGTACATTGTCCCCTTTCCGTTCTCACGTAGTTTAAGGCCGACCTCGTTCGTGACCTGCCCGCAATTGGACGCCCCCGAACAAGGAAATATCAATATCTCCGACGGTTCGCACATACATTTTCCAGACATGTCATTTACCTCCTGTTATCATCTTCTTTATCTCTTCCACGCTCGGCACCCTTCCGACGGCCTTCTCGTCGCCATCTATGATGAGCGCAGGCGTGAACATGATGCCGCGGTCGATTATCACCTGGAGGTCTTCGACCTTCACAACTTCGGCTTGGACCTTGGCATCCTTGAGCGCCTTGCGCACGTTCTCCTCGAGCCTCTTGCACTTCGCACATCCTGTTCCTAGTACCTCTATCTTCATGTCATCACCTTACATCCCTTGCTATCATCCTTTGAAAAATATCTCTTTTTTAGCCAGAGCGACACGCTGACCAGACCAATGAGCACGGGAACCTCCATGAGCGGCCCGATGACCGCCGCAAAGGCTTGCATCGAGCCAATTCCCCATACTCCGATACAAACAGCGATGGCCAGCTCGAAATTGTTAGAAGCTGCCGTGAACGACTGGGTGGCGGTCAGCGCATAGCTGAACTTGAGCCGATAGGATATCCAGAACGAGATGAAGAACATGAGGAGGAAATAGGACACTAGTGGCAAGGCCACCAGGGCCACATCCAAGGGCCTCTCTATGATGCTGCTCCCCTTCAGGGCGAACATCACGACAATTGTGAACAATAGACCGATGAGGGCCAAGGGGCTGATGGCCTTGGCGAATTTGCGGTCATACCACACCTTACCTTTCCTTTTAACGAGGATGAAACGCGTAGCCATGCCGGCAAAGAAGGGAATCCCAAGGAAAATGAGAACGCTCCTTGCTATATCTATGACAGATACATTGACCGTGGCAGATGCCGCGCTGCCCCCGATCCAGCCTGATAACACGGTGATGAATAGATAAGCCATTATCGAGTAGAGCAGTATCTGGAAGATCGAATTGAGCGCCACCAGGACCGCGCAGTATTCGCAGTCACCCTCGGCGAGCTGGTTCCAGATGAGCACCATAGCGATACAGCGGGCCAGGCCCACCATAATGATGCCCATTCTGAGCTCGGGCAGGCCGGGAAGGAACAGCCAGGCAAGACCGAACATCAGGAAAGGTCCGACGACCCAATTCAATACTAATGATAACCCGAATACTTTCTTGGCATCTTTTGCCCGTACGAGCCGTCCCAGTTCTTCGTACTTCACCTTTGCAAGAGGTGGGTACATCATCACGAGGAGCCCAATGGCGATAGGTAAGGACACAGTATCTATCTTCAGGGCGTCCAAGACATCCGCGATGCTTGGTATTGTGTAGCCAAGGCCCACCCCAACGGCCATGGCGACGAATATCCACAGCGTCAAGTACTTGTCTAGGAAGGATAGGCCCTGTGAATTATTGTTCGATCTGGGCATTTAACTGCCGTCCTTAATCTTCCTTTGAGCTGAGATCCTCGATAACACGTAATACCTTCGCTCTGATACTGTCGCGGATCGCCCTAACCTGGTCAATCGATTTTCCGGTCGGGTCGTCCAACTGCCAATCCTCGGTCTTCACGTATCGGGCAGGACAACCAACATCGGCCCCGCAGCCCATTGTGATTATAAGATCCGCCTGTTCTATCATCTCGAGGGTCAACGCCTTGGGTCTCTTTTTGCTGATGTCGATGCCAACCTCTAACATTACTTTGATGATCGTCGGGTCCACCATATCAGAGGGCTTGGTCCCGGCGGAAAATGCGCGCATATTACCTTTGGTGAGATGATTGAAGAAGGCCTCTGCCATTTGACTGCGACCTGAATTGTGGACACATACGAATAGTACGGATTTCATTGGCGCTATCCACCCTTCTTCAAATATTCAGAGTACAACGCATCCTGATAGGCGTTCTCGGCAGGCGAAGGAACATAGTTGTATATTTTTACAAGTCGCAATAGTTCTGTGCGTATTGCGCCTTCTCCATCAGATGCCACGGTCTTTGCACGTTTGAGTATCTCATCCAGGTTTGTAATACCAATTCTATCCCCGTTGATCGTCAAGTATTGGACCTGAGCTATTGCAGATGCTGCGCAACATGGCTTTGTCCCTTTGGTCATATTCTCACCCTGGGTCCTGTGCAACTAACCGATTATCTGTCCGTAAATGAATCCCGCGATCGCCGCGGTAAATATTACAAGTATTATATAGGCGGCTGCTTTCTTCGCCCCGATCAACCGATATAAGACCAACATGCTGGGCAACGAGACGGCTGGGCCTGATAAAAGCAGGGACAGGGCCGGGCCTCCGCCCATGACACCAGACGAATAACCAAGTGTCGTGCCAACGATGGGAACCTCCAGGAGGGTTGGCATGTACAGAAGACCACCTAGAACGGAAGCTAACAAACACGACGACAGGGAGTTCCCTCCGAGATAGGGCCGGAAGGTCTCAGACGGAAGGAAGTAAGCAATGAAACCCACGAAAAATGCTCCTGCGAGGAGTATGGGAAATATCTTTTTAGTGAGGTCCCAAGTCTCGGAACCCCAGTCTGTGAGCTCATCCTTATTGAAATATTTGAGTATCAATACAAATATTCCAATCGTTAATATGTATATGATAGATAGCCGGATCCATAGCGCTATCGCGGTTGTCCCGATAACAAGGATCGCTACAAGGAACGAGAAGAATAGGAGAATGACCCAGTTGGGCTTGGTCTCTTCAGAGGTCCCTGGTCCCGATGTCAGCTTAGTTTTCTTCTTTTGTTTCCTGAGGTTCTTTTCTTCTTTCCTAAAGATGAACGCCATAGCACTTCCGATGACCACCGAGAGAAAGATAGCGCTCACCGCACGGGCCAACCCGAGGTCCCATCCCAGGAGCTGCGCGGTGTATACGATAGCCAGAACATTGATTGCAGGACCAGAGTATAAAAAAGCGGTCGCTGGCCCGATGCCCGCACCTTTCTTGTAAAGGCCCATGAATACCGGAAGGATCGTGCATGAGCAGACCGCAAGGATCGTTCCTGAGACCGATGCAATGGAGTAGGATATCCAAGGTTTTACGTTCGAGCCGAAGTATTGGAGTATCACGTCCTTTTTTACAAGGGCCGCTATTGCGCCTGCGATGAAGAACGCTGGGATAAGGCAAAAGACGACATGAGCCGCAACATAGGCCCAGAGCGTTTCAAGGCCTGCGATGAAGGGTTCGAGGTACGGGCTTGTCATGTTCACGCCTCCGAGGTATTTCAAATCTTCTTGAAATGATATAGGATTGTATGATATATAATAATTGCGGTTTCAAATCATTTTGAAATAACTATAAATATGGGGCCTTCCATTTATACGTCCATGAGATGTTCCATCCCAGACGATATTCAGAAGGAAATGAAGAGTTGCGGCGGCCTCGCCGAGCTTCTCCGGAAACAACCCGCGAAAAAGGCACTCAAGAACGCATCTAAGAAATATTCCCTCCTGTCCAAACCCGTACGGCTCCGGATACTATTGCTGCTCCGGCACGGGGCGCTCTGCGTTTGCATCATCAAAGCTGCCGTCTCATATCCCGATAGCAAGCTTTCTTACCATCTGGCCTGCCTGAAGAGCGCTGGATTTATACAATCCCGGCGAGACCGCAGCTACCTAAGGTATTCACTCACCGAGATGGGTCAAGCAATCGTTGACGAAATTCTCCGGATGCTTGACAGCAAATGACCGCGACCTCGCGAGCAAAGCTGGTGGATACATACAAAAGAGCAAGTGGAACTGTCCCGTGATCCCATTGCCCGTAATAGGACGCATAGAGGTATTCAAGAGATTCATTCCCGGCCTTAAAAACCTAGGATTCGTTTCTCACATTATTCTTATTCAAATTTAAGAAATCTAGATATCAGGGACGATTCGAAGATGAAAAGGAAGTGTAAAGGTTGCCGGAAGCTACCCTCGTCGATATCGGGCTTTTCATTCTATTGATGGTGATCCTCGTAGGGCCTTTTCTGTGGACGGCGATAGAGCGGAACCTCGAGCTGTTCCTATTCATCATGGGGGTCGTGGCTGCGACCATGGCCGGGGCATGGTCCAAGGCGTTGCTCCTTGACGCCATCGTTGAGCCGATATTGAAGGGCATAGTCCCTGCTGTCTTCTTAGCAGGGCTTGTCTTCCATTACGGTAAAATTTCCATCCAGAAAGCAATGGACCGGGTCCAAAAAAAGATCCCGCTCAAGGTCATCGTTTTCGTTGTCGTCGTCGGTTTGGGGTTCTTATCCAGCATCATCACGGCAATAATCGCAGCTCTGTTCCTAGTCGAGCTCGTCCACTATATCCCGCTTAACAGGAAGAATCGAATCGAGCTAGTTATTATTGCCTGCTTCTCGATTGGCCTGGGGGCGGCACTCACGCCACTAGGTGAGCCCCTATCAACCATTGTTATAAGCAAGTTGCAAGGCCCACCGTACAATGCAGATTTCTTCTTCCTGATAAAGACGTTTGGGATCTACATTGTGCCAGGGATCATTTTCTTCGGTATCTTGAGCGTGATATTCGTTCGGGGAAAGCGGCCTAGGATTTTACAATTCATCTCCTTACCCGACGACTTCGATGCGGAGGAGAATGAAGCTGGACTATCAAGCAATGTGATACCCAAGCCAATCACGGCCCAAAGGCGCAAGGCAGAGAAAACCAATCTGACCAAGGATAGGTTAATCAAGTGCTCAAAGAACGGGAATAAATTCGAGCCTGATCGCGCGAAGGGGAAAAGTGCTAAAACAGTAAAGGAACGGGAGAAGCCGGAGCCTCTGGTCGACGTCCCAGTGCGGGTCTTGAAGGTATACCTCTTCGTGATGGCGCTAATATTCCTAGGTGCAGGGATGGAAATCCTCGTGAATAAGTACTTCACGCTCGTGCCCGCCATGGGCCTCTATTGGGTCAACATGCTTTCGGCCGTCCTCGACAATGCAACCCTCTCAGCGGCCGAGGTCGGGCCGACGCTCACGTTAGTCCAAATCAAGAGCGTTCTCATGGGCCTTCTGATAGCTGGCGGGATGCTCATACCGGGAAATATACCGAACATCATCGCGGCCCATAAGCTGAGAATTAAAAGCAAGGAGTGGGCCAGGGTCGGGATTCCCCTAGGTCTCGGGGTGATGCTGTTCTATTTTGTATGGTTGTATTTTATTCCCTTCCCTTAACGCTGCTTATATGGGTCGAGTGATTTTTCACTAAGATTGGTCCGGACCCCTATTTGTGGATTCATAGTCGAGCGATAATATGAACCTCTTGAAGTGACCCCCTCTACTCGGGCTCATGTACTATCGACAATATGAATCCCTCGCTGTTGCTTAAATAATTAGGGTCCGGTTAAAGATCTAATCAAAAGGGGTTCGAATGCTCGACGATAGAAAAAATAAAACAGACGGACCCGCCGGGGTCCGGTTAGAAATTTAAGCTGAAGGGGTTCGTTATGAACAATCAGTCACTATTTACCGAGGAGAAGCATCGCTATCGGTTAAATTCAGGTCACGATTCACAGCCTAGGCAAAAATCGCTATTTCGAGTGTCGACTTTTTGGGGTTCGGTCCAGTTACAAAACTGGGTCTTTTAGCATGTTACATAATACCGAGTATATCTGCGGCTCAAGATTCTTTATTTTCAAGATTTTGCAAATCTTTCTCCACCTTGGCAAGTTCTCCTTTGGCACCCATTTCCTTGAATCTTTTTCTGGCCTCTTCGAGCTTCTCACGAGCTGATTCCCTTACATCCCATGATGCCATGGCCTCTCCCCACCATCGGAGACCTTGGGCGTACTCCCAAGCATCTATGAATCCACCATATTCCTCATAGGCTTCCCGGAATGTGCTCTCAGCTTCCTCACGACGGTTCTGGCCTACAAATACAAGAGCTAGATTCCTCAATGCCATGCCCATCCAAGCTCGGGCTCCGGTTTTTCGCAGACCCTCGACGCCACGCTGCGCGAGAACCTCGGCTTCCTTGGTATTTCCGAGTGCCAGGAGAACCTCTGAGAGATTGACCATTATCAGGAGCGATTCCTTGAGCCCCCCAGCAAGTTGAAGTGCCTCTCTGACATCCCTCTCCGCTTGCTCGAACTTACTCATTTCGATAAGGCACATCCCTCGCCTTCTGAGAGCCTCTGTAACAAATGCGATCGTCTCCGCTTTCGCAAACATGTCAATAGTTCGTGTCAGTGTTTCATAGGCTTCTTCATAATCTCCCAAGTACATATGGAAAAGCCCCTTTCGAAAAAGGCTCATCGGAATGAAAAGCTGATTTCCAGTTCGTTCAGCTGCAACTAAACAACGCTCCGCAAGCTCAAGGGCCTTGTCAAAATGTCCCAGACTACCTTCACATAGAGAAAGATTGCTCATGATGCGTATTCCGTGAAAATGTGCGCCTTTTTCTTCTGCAATAACAAGACCTTTCCGGAAATTGGCCGCAGCCTCTTCAAGCCTCCCCCTACTGGATTCAATGGCACCCAAGGTGTTCCAGCAATCCACAATATCATTAGCAAGGCCTCCGCGGGCATCAAAGTCCATGAGCGCCTTCTTTGTATCCGCCTCAGCACCATCGAAGTCCATCATTCTGAAGCGGAGCCAACCCCTTGTTGAATACCATTGGGCTGCAATCAATGGTTCGGTCTGTTGGTTTGGTGGTTCCTTTTCCAACACATCGAGCCCTTCTTGATAACGCCCCTGACGATCCAGTGAACGCCCGCGTTTGGCTATCGCATTCACTCGTTCGCTATTATCCGAACTGGATATCACGACCATATCGAACCAGGATCCAGCCTCTTCAAACCTACCACATTGATACTCAACTTCCCCAAGGGCGTCATACAGGTCAGGACGTTTCTCATCGCTGCATATCTTGAGCGCCATATTATAGAACCTTCTTGCTTCATCATTGTTGAAAACGGATCTCGCAGCATCTCCGGCTTTTTTACAAAAAGAGTCAGCCTTTGGATGATTAGCAAGGTAAGCATGAACCGCTAGATCGGATAACACCTCGGCCTTCCCCTCATTAAAAATCCGTTCTAGACACTCTGCTATGGTTTTGTGATATTCCCTTTTTAAATCATCCGATAGTTCCGAGTAAAGGACTTCTCTAATTTTTGCATGGTCGAATGTATATTTACCTTTCATCGGGGTTTTATATATGATTTTGTACCTTTGCTCGATTTCCTTCAATGCCTTAAGGGTTTGAAGTGGGCTCATCTCAAGTACATTACTTATTATTTCAGTCCTGAAAACTTCCCCTATGACAGCTGCACATTCAAGTATGTCCCTCTCCTGTTTTGGTAGTCTAGAAAGGCGTGCAAAGACCACATCCCTAACCTTCTTTGGAATACCAATTTTTTCCAACGGACATGTCGCTATCCACTGTCCGTTCTGCCAGATTATTATCTTCTCATCTTTGAGGAGATTTACCACCTCTAAAGTAAAGAAAGGATTGCCTTCACTCTCTCTAGCAACGAGGTTGCCGAGTGGGTCATTGGCAAGCCCACCAATTTCATGAAGGAGGAGGGAGATGGTTGTCTCCTCATCAAGTTGTTCGAGATTGATCTCAGTGATGACCTTCTTCTTCTCAAAGGCCCTTCGAAAGGATAATAGAGGATGTTCCTCGCCATCAATGTCCTCTATCTCTTCTGTTCTGTATGTTCCAAGGATTAAAAGGGGATTGTCTTCACATGATCGAAGAACCTCCTGTAGCAAGGCTAGACTACTAGCATCGGCCCACTGAAGATCATCTAGGAATAGCAAGATTGGCTTTTCTCTTGAGATTCGTTGTAGACCTTTGGATATATTCTCGAAAATTCGCCATTGTTTATCCCTTGGCATCGTGGCATAATCAATACCATCATATTTACAGAGAAGCGATTCGAGCAAGGCTTTAATGGGCTCGACCTTTGAAGTATCTCCGTCCCATTCTATTAGGAGTTCGCCGTACTTACTGTCGATCTTTTCTAGGATGGAGACCATCTCGTCTTTAAATATTTCTGTTTCTTGACCTGTGAGGATTACGACCAGGATACCGACACGGTTGGATTCTATAAGAATGCGATGATCACCATAACCCATGACATTTAGAACACTTTTATCAATCTCGCCTTTTCCAAACTTGTTCATTGACTCTTTCACGAAGGAAGATACGGCTGAGAGCATGCCTGAGAATATTATCATATCCAGATTGCCCTTACTTCTCTCCAGCCACCCCAAGGGAACACCAGCAGAATTCATAAGGATTACACAATCGACCCTTGGTGGTGTCATGAAGGAAATCAGATGCTCAAGATTTGCCCCACGGAGCGCTTCGAAAATTGGGAGATATGGTGCAAGGTTTTTATAAAGGCACTTCCCTTCAAGAACCTTGACGCCACGTTCAATTGCATTATTGACAAATTCCCTCGCAAGCCTCGTTTTTCCGATACCTGCCTCGCCCGATATGAGGACCACACGGGCACCCTTTCCTTTTTCAACATGATCCAACTGTGTCCTCAAGAGGCCGAGCTCTTTCTCCCTGCCAACAATGGGTTTTATCCCGGGTCCGATTATTTCGTTATTTCCTAATGACACGAGAAAGTGATTTGAATAGAAGTTTAAATAATCTATGGAGTGAGACTGTACTGTCTTTTAAATACGAGAGAAACAGCATAAAAAAAATTCCTAAAAATAAATCCGCCGATTTTGATTTGCTTTATCGACGGTAAAATAAGAAAAAGACGGACCCGCCGGGGACCGTCTAAACCCTCATTCTCCGTCGAGGGTCGAATTTTCAATTTGCACGGATTGAGGTCATACCCACGGAGGTCATTTACCCCAGGAAATGGGGTTCTTTTTTTCTTATTTTCATATCGAAAGATTGATATTTTCACATTACAATTTATTATTAAGACGAATAAAATAATAGAGAGGGACATAAATGGTTTCCCAAGAATATATTGATATGTTCTCGAGATCTATTCTTCTCGAACAGGGCGCAGCAGCAGCAGGCCCTCCGCATGTGATTCAGATAGGACAAGATGCAAGAACGAATCTGTCCAAGCACATGGGCAAATTAGCCTCTGAGGAATCATTGTTAGTTCGCACCTACTGGAGGGATGCAACACTGCCCACACTAGATATGCAGGTCCCCATCCAGCCAGCTATTGCAGAACACGCCATAATTTTTTCCGCCGCTTGCGCTATCAATGCTCCGGTCCCATTTTCCATTATGGTCGCCCCTGCAAGTACTAAATTCTTCAGTTGGAATAAGCCAACATTTATCCAGCTAGGAACAACCAGCGAAGAGAAGTGGATTACTGCAAGCAAAGTTATTAAAAAACGAATCGGCTGGGACCCTTTCCTTGACATATTGAACGGAACTCCAGAACTTGTCGAAGCGTGGGACCATCCGACCATCACGCTCTCGATGGAAGAATCCTATGGCATGACCAAGAGTACACGCCCTATCGATTGGTTCCATGGTTATGGTCGCTTAATTGCTTTCAAGGGATGGACAATTATAGAGACGATATTGGCCCCATCGCACAGCGGACTAGGAATAAACAGTAGGGAGCACTTCAATCTACCGGACATACATCATGTTTTTTCTGTCACTTCGAAAGTCCTGTATGCTAAAGGAATAAAGGGGAAAGAAATTGGAGATAACGCTATCCATAAACGTAACGAAGCTCTTTATGAGCGGTTTGTCACGGAAATTATGAATAACATTAATAATAAAAATCCTTCTCAGAATTGAAACAGCAAACTCCACAATATCCACCGCAATACTAATTTGTACTGTCAGCCAAAATACGAGAGAAAAATAATACCGACGGACCCGCCGGGATTCGAATCTGCTAAATCGCATCAAGTTAAGCCGTGGTCCAAAAGGGCCTCTCCGACCGTCGTGTAGGTCGGCCCCTTCGGTCCCAGGACGCTCTTCTTCAACCTGATCCTCTCGACCCTCACCTTACCAAAATCCTTGTCATGGAATGCTTTGAAGAAGTCTGGTAGGCCCCGCCAGTGGTGGATGAACTTCACGCGCGAAAGGGTCAGGTGCGGCGAAAAAGGCCTATCCTCCTTCTTGAAGCCCAGGTCCGCGCAGCCTTCCTCCAGCCTCGCTGCGATGGTACCGAGAGATTCCGGGGCCTCGATGCCGATCCAAATAACACGGGGCTGGTCCTGTTTAGGGAAGGCCCCGACGCCCTTGAACGCCATTTCGAAGGGCGCGATCCCTTGGACCGCGGCCTTCATCTTATCAAGTATGTCCCCGGTCAGACTGACCTGCGTGTCCCCAAGGAACTTGAGCGAGATATGGATGTTCTCTGCCTCGACGAGCTTCTGTTGCAGGTTCAGGCCTTTGACGACCATGGTGACAGCGGCAAGGTCCAACAGTCCTGCAAGATCGACGGATATGAACCCCCTGAAAATCTCGTCGGCTGACATCGTGGTCCATCCTGTATGTGAATAAAATAAGAAATGCATTAGCTGTAAAAAAGGTTTGTTAAAAGGAAAGGACCCGGGCCTACCCCTCGAGCTTGGGCCTCCGGCCGGTCCAAGTGAGGTAGATACCACCGACGACGAACAGCGGGATGATGAGGCCGCAGCTACTGCAGTTGATGCCGGTCGGATTGGGCGTGGCGATCACATCCACGGTGACGTTGAAGTTGTCACCGCCCACGAGGACATCGTTCTCGTAGAGCTCGAACTGGACCGAGCTCGTCTGTCCGAGGGACGCGGTCTTGGTCCTCATCTGGACCGTGAAGTTATAGACCTCCCCCGGGGCCAGGGTCTTGTTCACGGACCATCCATGGTTGAACAGTTCGAACTTCAGGGTCACGAGCTCCTTCTCGCTGATCTTGATGCCGTAGGTCGCGTTCTCGTGGGATGTCAACTTGACAGTGACATCGACGAAGGTGCCCGAGCCTTTGACCTTGATGGTCTTCGGAGTGACCCAGGTCGGCGGTGCCGCATCTATCACAGGCATGAAGCAGACGAGGTTGATGAACATCGCAAGGACCAATGGCGCGACCAGCATCTTCCTCGAAGGCCTGACGGTTCCCTTTATAGACCGCATGTCTTTCCAACCTCCATGCATCTCTCTAACCAAGTCAAGTAGACTTCCCAATAATAAAACTTCTTATGGGATGTCCCCGGGATGCCTGCTTCCGGCAATGCCTATCCGAAGAAGCTCTTGGCCATCTGGTACTCTTCCTTCGAGACGGTCTTGAGCTTCCCGACGGCCTCCTCGAGCGGGACCGGCACCGCCTGGGTGCCTTTCATGGCTATCATCGTCCCGAACTGCTTCTTCTGCACGGCCTCCACGGCCCTGTAGCCCAGCTTCAGGCCCAGGACACGGTCATACGCCGTCGGTGAGCCACCCCTTTGGATGTGGCCCAGGACGGTGGCCCTGGTGGTCACACCGGTCCTCTGCTCGATCTCCCTCGCAAGGGCATCGCCTATGCCGCCGAGCATCACATGCCCGAACTCATCGAGCTTGTCGGACTTCGTGACGAATGCACTGGCGTCCTTCGGAAGCGCCCCCTCGGCCGTCGCGATGACCGTGTAGCCTTTCCCTTTGGCCTTGCGCTCGGAAACGATCCAGCAGACATGCTCGATGTCGAAGGGCTCCTCGGGGATCAGTATGATATGGGCCCCGCCAGCTAAACCCGCGATGTAGGTCATCCAGCCCGCGTGCCTCCCCATGACCTCGACGACGCAGCACCGGTGGTGTGACCTGGTCGTTGTGTGAATCCTGTCGATGGCCTCCATGGCTATGGAAACGGCCGTGTCGAAGCCTATGGTGACGTCCGTGGCCGACAGGTCGTTGTCTATGGTCTTCGGGACGGCCACGCACGGCAGGCCGGCCTTTGTGAGCTTCTGCGCGACCCCGAGCGTGTCCTCGCCGCCGATAGGTATCAATGCGTCGAGGCCCAGTTTCTTGAACCCGTCCAGGGCCGCCTTCTCGCCGCCCTCCTTCTTGTACGGGTTGGTCCTCGAGGTGAATATGATCGTGCCGCCCTCCTTGAAGGCCGCGTCGACCTCTGCCCTGGTGAGCTTCCTGCCCTTGGCCTCCATGAGCCCCTTCCAGCCGTCCTCGATGCCTATGATCTCGTGGCCCAGCTCGTTGCCCCTGACGACGATGGCCCTGATGGCCGCGTTCAGACCGGGACAGTCGCCCCCGCCCGTGAGAACTCCGATTTTCATTGTGAACACCTCTCTGGAATAGTATCTACTTCTTCAGATTCTTGATGTACGACCTGACCTTGCTCGCGGTCCCGACATCATCGAAGGACCTAAGCCAGATGAGCGTCTCGGCATACGCTAGGGACTCGCAGGCCTTCACGAACTGCTCGCTCTGGCCATTGAGCTCCTTATAGAACTGCTTTGCCGCGTTCTTGACGTTCTTGCCGAAGATCTCGCCCAGCGGCTTGCCCTTGCTCTTCTCGGAGTACTTCTTGATGGTCCAGTCGAATATGTCCTGGTATAGCGATGGGTTGTAGACCTTCAGCAGGTCGTAGACCATGTTCTGGTAGAAGGTCGCCACATTCCCTTTCAGGATGTCCCCCTTCGGGAACTTGGTCGCAATGAGGTCCCTGGGCGTTCCGGTGATGCCGTGCTGGGCGATGCGGACCCTCCATTTCTTGTCCCTGAGCGCCTTGGCCACGGCCCTTGTCTGCTGCAGGTCTATGGACACCTGCTCGACGATGTTCCCCTTCTCGTCGTAGTTGTTGCCGTGGACGGAACCGTTGGCAATGGCGATGACGTCCGGGTCGATGCCGTTCTCCTGCAACGCTTGGATGAAGACGACGGCCTCCTCGGGCTTGGTCAGGACGCGCCCGTGCTCGTCCTTCTTGCCGATCTCACCGACCTCGACCTCGAGCCCGAAGGGCCTCTCGCCCATCTTGTCCTTGATGAACCTGGCGATCTCCGTCGTGCTAGTGATGTTCATGGCCATCTCCTGCCGGAGGTCCCCGCCCTTGAAATCGAATAGATGTGAGGCGTCGATCGCAAACGATGTGAAGCCGTTCTCTATCTGCGAGGCCACGAGCTTCTTGACCTCGTCCAGCTCCGCCTTGTCGCCCTTCTTGATGGTAATGTGGTCCGCGTGCAGCACCCAGATGTCGTGCTTGACCTCGTTCGCGGCGTTCTTGCAATGCTCGGCGTACTTGGCCGGCGTCATGCCGGTGTATCCGCCCGTGAGGTCCGATTCGGACTTCGCTATCTCGAATATGATGGCGGCATCCATCTCCTTGGCGGCCCTCATGACGCCCTTTCCGATACCCGGGAATACCCTGATGTTCGTGGCCATCACGATGACCGGCTGGTCATGGACGGCCCTGAAGACATGCGTTCCTGTCACAGGTGGGAATCCGTCTGCCATAATCATCCCTCTAAGTCGCGTTCATTATTGAGGGTATGACGGCCTTTTTAATAAATAACCCTTATGGGTTTCGAAAAAAACACATTCGAAAGGTTTATTATCTCGAGCATGCACAATATCCTTGCCCCATATCTGACGACGTGGGGCTACAGATGGGTGTCGTAAATAGTGGGTCCCGGGATGACCTTACAGACGTGACGTCGTGGGATGAACCTTGGACAACCCCGACACCCTACATCCCCGGCACGGGTCAGTGCGGTGAGGCAACGATGAACCGATCTGTTAGTGCCCGGGGAAAAGCCCTGGGGAAAATCAACAGGCGAGGGCCCGGCAACGGGTTCCGTGAAACCTGTCAATAGCCCCCAGGGCACAACCTCCCACCTCACAGCATGGGCCAGTTGTGCCAATTTTAATACTCAGGAACAGTTCCGGTGGACATATGGGCAAGCCCTCGGAGAAGGACATCGCCTCGGTGTTGCATGCCTCTAAGGCCGGTATCGTGGTGGACCTCGAGGTATCGCCAGGCTCTAGGAAAGCCGGTCTTTCCTCGATAAATCCATGGCGTAAAACGCTATGCATCTCCGTGAAGGCCCCACCAAGGAAGGGCGAGGCGAACAAGGAGGTCATGGAACTGATCTCAGAGCTGTTCGGAGTCCCGACCAACAACGTAAGCATCCTCGCGGGGGCCACGAGCTCGACGAAACGCGTCGAGATCGATGGCATCACGGTCGAACAGGCAAAGAAGGCCCTCGTCGCGGCCTTTGGGACGGGTGATGCCTGATGGACGCAAAAGAGCGTCTCGAGCTGCTCGAGCGTCTCTTCGAGGAGCTTCGACAGAAGAACCTGGAGGTCCCGGTCATCGTCGAAGGGAAACGCGACAAGGCGGCCCTCGCGAGGCTCGGACTTGAGGGCGAGGTCCTGATAATCAATACCGGGCATACCCTTATCGAGATGTGTGAGGAGCTCGGGCAACGCTATCGTGAGGTCATCCTGATGCTCGATTGGGACAAGAAGGGCAAGCAGCTCACCGAGAATATAGTACGGAACCTAGTCCCCCTCGGTGTCAAGGCCAACAAGTCCTTCATGGTCAGGATCTTCCATCTGGTCAGCAAGGAGACCAAAGAGGTCGAGGCCTTGGACCGGCTGATGGAGAGGATCCGGGTACCATCGGTCATGAGGCCGAAGAGGTTGGACCCCTGGAACGAATAACAAGTTGGGTTTTTCTCTACAAAAAGGTCGATCCAATGGACCGAAATGATTCGGTCCTTTAGGAAATAATATATATGGTTGATGATATTGGAAGATACCATCAAATGCAAGGATATTAGGAATTAATCCGGTCCATGAGAATCCAAGTAAGGGAGCTGAGATCGCATGACGAGAAGGATACGCTTCGCAAGCATTGGAATTCTAGCGATATTGATGATCGCATCGTTCTTACCGGTAGTGCCTCTGGCCACCGCGACGAATGACCCGCCGAACCACGGTGGGGGCCAGTTCAATCAGGCCCTTGAATGGGATGTCATTGACACTCAGACATACACTAATGGTGCTATTATCCGGATGGACGACCACAATGTGACGGTCAAGAAGAACGGCAATCTCGTGCTCGACAAAGCGTCCATCCTCTTCAATGGGCATACCAACGGCCAGATCGGCATCATGGTCGAGGATGGCGGGACGCTAACGCTGAAGAACACCGCGATGATCGCCATGTGGACAATAAAAACCTTCTACTGCATCTTCATGAAGGGCTCGACCGTCAGTGTCACAAACAGTCAGATCGCTGGCGCCTATGGCGGTAAGGCCTCGGTGAATGTCCCCGCGTCCACTGGTATTTGGGTGGAGACGAAGGATTTCACAGCGGACTCCTCCTTCATTGCCGGCTCGATCTGGGGGGATGCCTTAATTATCAACAATACCGGCAATCCGACCATCCGCAACTCGACGATCGATGTCTCTTCCGGCAGTGGGGTCTACATGATGAATGGGGCCAATGCGACATTCTCGGACGACATTATCGTCCGTCATCCCGCCTCCAATGGCTGGGCGGGAATTTACTTGAGCAGCCAATCCAGGGCCAAGGTCATAAAGACGAACATCAAAGACTTCAACCTTGGCTTCGGTGGCTTTGGCATTCAGGTCAGTGATTCGTACCTTTATGCAAATGGCAATACCTTCACCAATAATTACAATACGATAACCATCGATGGACATGCCTCGGCGGACCTGATCGCAAACGACATCGGGGGAGGCCAGATCGGGATAAAATTATGGTCGTTCGCCCAAGTCAACATGATCGGGAACAATATCCACGATACTGCCCAATTCGCTATAGAAGCGAATGATTTCACCACCCTCAACACGACCGGCCTCGTATTGAAGCACAATTTCGGGGGCGGCATCCATCTGATACAGGCCACGGCGAACATCGGGAAAGCGACCATCGACACCTTCAACAGCCAATTGAACTTCGGGATACTGGCAGAGAGCTTTTCAACGGCCAATGTGACAAGCGGGGCCTTCTCGACGTCCGATGGGAGCAGCATGTTCAAGTTCACATCAGGCTCGACGGGCACGATCAACAGCGCGACCCTTACCGGCAACATATGGATGGGGGTCTGGTCCGAAAGGGGCGCCACCGTGACGGTGACGAAAAGCAAGTTCGATGGCTGCACCAACTGTTTTTATGCAGTGAGCAGCGGGGTGATAATTTCCTCGTTCAATAAATTCTCGAATTACCAGATCGCCCTGTCCTCCTATGGTAAGGGACTATTAACCTCCCGACTGGACATGATCAGTAGTCCCCAAGCGTTCTCGATAACGGCGTACTCATCAATCTCAGGGACTGTCGATATATATAGCATGACAGGGGATGCGGTCCTGCCAACTACCATCTGGACCTATTCGGTTAATGGCGCAAGAATCTATATCCATGATTCAAGCATGACAAACTACGGCACTCAGGCCGTGGTTTGGAATGGATATGTACGGGCCATAAACACGACCATGAAACCTTCCGGTGTCCAGGTGCCCAAGAACGCCCCGGCTGGCACGGTCGAGATTGGCTGGTATGCCGATATAAGTACCACATGGCAGAACGACGAACCGGCCCCCAATGCGACGGTCGACTTCGTGGATGCGAACCGCAATGTCCAGCAGACCCTCATGACGGATGAGAATGGGTTGGCAAGCACTGAGGTCATCGAGGTCATGGTAAACAAGAGCGGCCCCCATGACTACAATACCTACAACCTCGCGGCAAGCCTCAATGGGATGACCGGGCGGAAGGCCGTGGACTTTAGGAACAACATGCAAGGACCGAAGACAGTGACAATAGCATTGCAGGACACCAGCCTACCAGAGGTCAACATAACCTATCCGACCGAAGGGGCAGTGCTGAACGTCACGGACCTTATTGTTAATGGGACGATGAGCGACACTGGTTCTGAGATAGGCGGGGTCATCATGCAGGCAGTCCCAGGTGTAGCTGTAGGGGCAGGGAAGACCAGTTACTCCGGATTCATATTTGCCTGCCCGAATATCCAAGAAGATACATACAAGATCTATGTCAATGTGACGGACATCGCCGGGAACATGCGCTCAGCTCAGGTCAATGTCACCATAGACCGGACCGTACCGACAATAACGATAACCAAACCCGAGGGTCTCTATGTGAAGAACCACACCTTCAACATAAGCGGGACCACCGATACCGATGCCGCGGTCACGGTCAATGGTACAGATGTCAATAACGACAATGGTGCCTTCAATCATACGCTCACGCTGCCTGACGGCACCAAGATGATCCTAGTGACCGCGACGGATGAGGCCGGCAACGAGGCCGTTGTCTCCAAGGAGGTAATAGTCGACACGGTCCCGCCGGTCATAGGCACCGACCTCCCGGCGACATCAGCAATATCGTTCCCGGGCATAAGGCTCCAGGGGACCCTGACCGACGCCACCAGCGGGGTTCAAAAGCTGTCGGTGAACGGCAAGAACGCGACGATCGATGTGAAGAACGGGACCTGGACCTTGGACCTCACGTTGCCGGAGGGCCAAAACCTCCTGAGCTTCGTTGCATCCGACAAGGCAGGGAACGTGGCCAAGCTAGAACGGACGGTCATCGTCGACTCGATAGCACCCGTCATAACCATCACATCGCCCAAGGGGCCCTACCCGATCTACACGAACAAGGTCGACCAGACCATAACCGGGAAGGTCACAGAGGCCAACCTCGTGTCCTTCACCCTCAACGGCAAGAACGTCAGCGTCCAGCCCAACGGGAACTTCAGCGTCAATGTGACCTTGACGGTCGGTTCCAACAAGGAGCACCTCGAGGCAAAGGATATCTCCAAGACCGATTCCTTCTTCGATGTGTTCCTTGACGTGTACATGACGGCGCCCACGGTCGTCATAATCTCCCCGGCAAACGGCCTCGTCACGAAGGCCGCAACTGTGAAGGTCTCCGTGACCGTCACTGACGGCTCCGGCGGTGTTGTCATAATGCTGCGTGCGGATAGATGGAAGATAATGCAAGATTTACAGACCAAGATATTCGCAGGCAACGCTAACCTTACCCTGGGTCAAAACCCGATCATTGTCAATGCAACGGATAAGTACGGCAATGAAGGGACGGCCTCGGTCACTGTGACCTATGACAACGAGGCCAAGCTGACCCTGACCAAGCCCACCAAGACCTCGGTATCGACCACCACGAACAGCATGACCATAACCGGCACGAGCGAGACAGGGGCCAAGGTCTATGTCAATGATGTCATCATCCCGGTAGGCACGGACGGCTCCTTCAGCTACAAGCTCATCGTGAAGGAAGGGAAGACCACCGTGACGGTGAAGGCAGTGGACCTCGCGGGCAATGAAAAGACCTCCACCTTTACGGCGAACTATACGAACCCGAAGCAGTTCGACCTCGGGACGCTCCTTGGTCTAGGCATAGTGCTCATGATCGTCGGCCTGCTGGTCGGCCTTGTCGTAGGCAGGATGATGGCCAAGCCCAAGGCGAAGCCGCCCATGGAAGAGGACGAGGCCGGTCCGGAGCCAGAGATAACGAAGCCGGCCCCCAAGACCGAGGAACCGGAGGAGACGCCCTTCACGCCAGAGGAAGAGCCCGAGGAGACGCCTGCGCCCCCCCCGCCGAAGGTGGAACCGAAGGTCGAGCCAAAACCCGAGCCGAAGCCGGCCCCGAAGCCAGAGCCAAAGCCGGAGCCAAAACCAGGACCAACGGCAAAGCCCAAGCCCAAGGAGGACGACAGCCTCGAGAGCCTTCTCAGCGACCTGGAAAAGAAGAAGAGATAGGTGCGACAAAGACGGCGGGCCAAGCGCCCGCCTTTTTTCTTTATTTTGTTCTCCTTTTTACCTGACGCCTCGTGATATTGTCCCTGTCCATAATATCTTTGAGCGCGCCTTCGAAGCTTTCCTCGTCGGAGAGCGGATGTCTCAGGTATACGCCCGTCCGGCCGATCCTGTCGCGCCGCGTCAGGACGCGGACCCGCTCATTGACGACATCGATGCTGATGCCCAGCCTTTTGGCGACCTCGGGTTCCTTGCCCACTATGGCCCACTCGATGTGGCCCCTTTCCGTCGGCTCTATGAACAACAACCTCTTGTCGACACCGGGCACGCGGTCCTCTGCCGAGGCCCCGGCCTCGAGCAGCCCGCCGAACTTATAGAACTCCTCCTCGCGCATTGTCGATTGTCCAAGCAGGACGGTGACCGCGGTGCTCTCATCGAGATAGACGTGACCCTTGGGGACGCTATTGGGGTTCGCCTTGACGATCTCCCTTGACGATATCGAGAGACCAGCGCTCCCCAGTGCCAGTTCCACCTCGAACGAAGGAACCTTGTCCAGGATTATGATGTCGATGTCGCTCGATGCCTTCACATCGCCCCGTGCCACGGAGCCATAGACGAACGAGGGGGTGCCGAGGGCCGCTTGTATCTTCCTTGCCTTCTCACGGAACGTCCCGAGCAGGGTCCTTCGCTCATCATCATAGACGACCTCGACCGGGTCCCTGTGGCGGAAGACCTTCATTCTCATGGTGACGCACCAGGCGTCTAGATTCTCGTCGATGAACGGAAAAAACCGTGGATTACACAGGAAATGGAGGTTTGAATATATAAGCAGGACCAAAATGCTTATCTCGGCCCTGAAAAGCAAGGGGGAAACTAGGCCTTAATGGACCGCTCATCCTCGCCGTTCCCTATTCAGGGGCCCTTTTGGGCCCCTCTTCTTTTTGGGGACTTTTAGGTTGACATTTGCAACCGAACCCGATGAGGTCTGGGAAGTGGACTTCACATACATCCATGTCGACGGTAAATGGTGGTTCCTAACTATAATCATAGACGAATACTCGAGAAATATCGTCCATTGGGCGCTGTCTCGGTTCATTGACGCCCATACCGTCACGCTCGAGATCGAAAGGGCCCTGGCCAAGCCTGGACGGACCAGGAACCCGATCATTCAGACCGACAATGGCCCGGCCTTCATCAGCCGTGAGTTCAAGAGGTATTTGTCCTTCGTCAAAATCGGCCATATGCGGATCCATCCTTACTCGCCCAAAGAGAACGCGCTCGTTGAACGAGGCATCAAGACGGTCAAGGAGCTGGCCGGAGACAGCTTCGACGGCCAGCTCCAGGCAGAGCAGGTGATAAAAGAGAATATCGACTATTACAACAAGGTCCGATTGCACAGCTCGCTCCATTACTTGCGCCCGATAGATTATTATCGTGGCAATCCAATAGCATTAAAAGACGCTTGGAGGGAGAAATTAGCCTTTGCTAGAGAACGCAGAAAGCAGATCAACCTCGGGCTCAGGCAGACAACCCTTTGCCCCGAAGAGGTGTCATCTTGAATGTCACTACCCTACGGAAATCGGCTTCGCCAAAAGTCTCAGTTGCAAGAAACAGTACAGAACGATCCATGATGGTATCTGCAGGATACCGATCCGAGAGAGATGGCACATCCATATTGCGGAATTCAAGAACAATCCTCTGGCCATGGCGGCATGGTTCGGTCATTGGGACCTCGAGGGTTTTGAACAATTGCTGTCAGAAGGATGAAACATGAAGGGTACGGGCCCGCCGGGGTCGACTTAGAAGCTAAAGCCAATGTGGTTCACTATGAATTTGAATGGTCACAGTGCATTCCGGTCTGAGAGTCCGAAAAAGTGGGTGCGGTCCATTAGCGGGTACGAAATACAGGTTCCTGCCGTCTTTGGGACCTGGGATACGCCGAGATGGAGTCGTCGGCAGGGGAAGAGGTCTGAGCGGACCGGGGACGAACGGTGCCCTTCTCCTATTCTTAGATGCAGGATAGCCGATTTTCTTGAATTTCGATGGCGTTTTGCACAATTGTTTATATATAAAAAAATCAATTATCATATATCATTTCATTTCCAGTCTGGTGGTAGTTATGAATAAGGGTATTGTTCTGGCTTTGATATCTCTGATAATTTTATCAATCATCATTCCAGTTCCTAATACTGCTTTGAAATATGGTATGAGACAAAAATTAAGTAATGTTGATGCATCATTTCGGGGTGAGCACGGCGGGGATCAAGCTGGATATTCTGTGGCAGGTGCCGGTGATGTGAATGGTGATGGATATGATGATATTCTTATTGGCGCACCTTTGAATTCGAAAGATAAAGTAGCATCTGGTAAAACATATCTATTCTTTGGAAAGGCTTCGGGATGGACCAGAGATATCAACCTGTCAAAGGCTGATGCATCATTCGTAGGTGAGAATGCAACAGATGTTTCTGGAGATGCTGTTGCAGGTGCGGGCGATGTGAATGGCGATGGATATGACGATATACTTATTGGGGTTTCTCAAAATAATGATAGCGCGATTCGTGTAGGTCAGACCTATTTGATTTTTGGCAAACCTTCCGGTTGGACCTTGAATTTTTCACTATCAAACGCAGATGCATCATTCCGTGGTGAAAAATCATACGATCAATCTGGAATTTCAATTGCAGGTGCGGGAGATGTCAACGGCGATGGATTTGATGATATTCTTATTGGGTCCAGTGATAATTCTGATAATGGGAATTGGGGAGCAGGCAAGACCTACTTGATTTTTGGAAAAGCATCGGGTTGGACTATGGAAACCAGCCTGTCAAAGGCCGATGCATCCTTCCGAGGTGAATATTCTCCGGATGGATCTGGAACATCAATTGCAGGAGCGGGGGATGTGAATGGCGATGGATTTGATGACATCCTGATTGGAGCACCCTATAATTGTGATGGCGGAACTAGTGCTGGCCAATCCTATTTAATTCTCGGAAAAACCTCGGGATGGGCCCGAAATACCTCATTATCAAAGGCAGATGCATCCTTTTGGGGTGAATATGCAGATGATCAATCCGGTAGATCAGTTGCGGGTGCAGGGGATGTGAATGGCGATGGATACGACGATATACTTATAGGGGCCCATCAGAATGACGCGGGCGGGATCAATGCGGGTCAGACCTATTTGATTTTTGGGAAAACCTCTGGTTGGGTCATGGATACCGATCTTTCCAAGGCGGATGCATCCTTTTGGGGGGAGAACAAAGATGATGATTCAGGATATGCTGTCGCAAGTGCGGGGGATGTGAACGGCGATGGTTTTAATGATATAATCATTGGAGCTAATTCAAATAGTGATGGTGGAACCTTTGCTGGCCAGACATATTTGATTTTAGGAAAAGCCTCTGGATGGGCTATGGATATCGATCTTTCAAGTGCAGACGCATCATTCATAGGGGAACATGCTATTGACAATTCAGGATGGTCTATTGCTTGTGCGGGCGATGTGAATGGCGATGGATATGACGATATCCTGATTGGAGCTCCTCTAAATGATGAGGTCGGGAATAATGCAGGTGAGGCATATTTAGTCTTCGTCGATATTAATTCGAAACCGATCTCTATCAATTCCGTCAAGGCATATTCGGATTGGAATTATTCGACCGTGATAGATCACGCATTTGTGAATGATACGGTCTATATTGAATTGCGAGGCACCGATGGGAATTCAAGCCGTATCGATATTGCTGTTGTAAATGTGACCAGCAATGCGAGTGACCCTCTGGGCTTTCAATTGAGATCGCGCGAGACAGGAAAGAACACTGGGATATATCGGGGCAATTTCACGATAAAGAACAAGACAAATGCTGTATTTCATTGGATCAATGCTTCAGATGGAGAGACCGTTCGGATCTCATCATTCCAAGACCCGTCGAAGTATGCAAAACTCCTTGTAAAAAACATCAGATTGTATCCGTTAGACGATAATAAAGTAGCCCAGGAAGATATACTATACAAGGAACATTATTCGACTGTGGGTGTTCCATCGGTCAAATGGACACTCGAGACCAATGCTTCCTGGCTCATCTGGAATTCTACGACCCATGATATATCGGGGATCCCAGATAACGGTGATGTCGGAAAATATTTCGTGCGAATCAATGCCTCCGATATAAGAGATGTGTCTGATGAGCACAATTTCACATTGATCGTAAAGAATACACCGCCAAAAATAACCACGATCAATACCAAGAACGCGCTCGAGGACCATCAATATCTCGTGGATTACAATTCAACCGATGATGGACAGGGGAAGATAACATGGCAGTTGAGGACGAATGCTAGCTGGTTGACGATCGATCCTAAAACGGGTATCGTCAGTGGCATACCAACGAATGATCAAGTGGGACGATATTTCGTCAATATCAGTGTCGATGATGGGAATGGCGGTTGGGATGGAACCAACTTCACTCTAACAGTAGTAGATGTGAATGATCCGCCGATAATAACCATGACCGATGTCACGACGGCCAAGGAAGATATACCATATATTGTCGGATACACAGCCG
>Ga0315279_10002313_pt1 | contig 28954 bp, 21 predicted proteins | sample YL17G06_20_MG_FD_203694 | JGI IMG/M metagenome (GOLD analysis project Ga0315279, IMG submission 203694) | Sediment microbial communities from Yellowstone Lake, YNP, Wyoming, USA - YL17G06_20 | ecosystem: Environmental > Aquatic > Freshwater > Lake > Sediment | place: USA: Wyoming | collected... | reverse complement strand
TGTAAGCCATGTATCTCTGGATGCTACCGGTCTGCACGAAGCTCATTCTTCTGGCCAGGTCGATCACGATCATCGACGCGGGGCGGTATAAGTAGATCTCGAAAATGGGCAGGACGGAGGTGCTGAAGCTCAATTTCCGATGGTACGGAGAGGTGCCAGATAGCACCTTGGTCTCTGCCTTGGAACGATAGATGTCATTGAACACACGGTTGATCGGCTGCGAGTATCCAGTGGCGGTGTATTCGTTCCTCTCGTTCAAAGGAGTACCGCAGTCCCAGGTGTCTCCCTTTTCCATCCTCGCCCTGCCTCCGTAGCGCCCGGCGAGCACGTACACCAGCGGGACGAGCAGCAGCATCAGGGCGCCCAGGACCAACGGCGACATCTCGGAGAAGGAACTGGAGGTGGTGGTGAGGACCAGGCCGTTCACTAGCTTGTCCGCGATGCTGAAGTGCAGCACGGAAGAGGTGACCGAGTCGATCCAGGGGACCAGCAACACCGACAGCACGCCCGTGGCGACGCACAGCACCGCGATGAGGCTCATTCCGAAGAGCATGCTCCGCGGCACCTCGTGCGCGTGCTCGGCCTCGGGGCTTCTGGGCCGGGCCAGGAAGGTAATCCCGTAGACCCGCACGAATGCGGCCGCCGCCAACGCCCCGGTGAGCGTCAGCATGCCCAGGGCGGCCGCCAGCAGAAGGTTCACGGTGATGTCAGGCAGATTGAACGAAAGCAAGAGCGATTGGAAGATCAGCCACTCGCTCACGAAGCCGTTGAAGGGCGGGATGGCCGCTATCGACAGCGTGCCGATGAAGAACAGGATGCCCGTCCACTTCATCCTCTTGACCAGCCCGCCCATCCGCTCGATGTTCTTGGTACCGGTGGCATGAAGGACCGCCCCTGCCCCCATGAACAGCAGCCCCTTGAAGAGCGAGTGGTTCAGCACATGAAGGAGCGCGGCGATGAGGGCCAGGGCTGCCAGTTCATGGAGCGCCTTGGCCTCGAACACCATGGCGGCTCCCAGCGCGATGAAGATGATGCCGATGTTCTCGATGCTCGAGTAGGCGAGGATGCGCTTGATGTCCTTCTCCATCAACGCATATAGCACGCCCAGCAGGGCGGAGATCGATCCTATGGAGAGGACCAGCAGCCCCCACCAGGCATCCCCCACGCCCAGGAACTCGAAGTAGGTGCGGATGAGCATATAAATGGCGGTCTTGATCATCACGCCGGACATCAGCGCGGAGACATTGGAAGGCGCCGCGGGGTGAGCGTCCGGCAGCCAGACATGCAAGGGCACCATGCCCGCCTTGGTGCCGAAGCCGATGAGGAGCAGCACGAAGGTGGCGCTCTTGGCCAAAGAGGGCATGAGTGCCCCCACCCCGGACATGGCAGAGAACTCGATGCTGCCAGCCTGGGAGGAAAGGAAGAGCATGGCCACCATGATGAACGCCGTGCCAATGTGCGTCATCACCAGATAGAACAGGCCGGCACGGACGGTGCTCTCCTCCCTGCTCTCATAGACCACCAGAAAGTAGGAGGAGAGCGACATCGTCTCCCACATGATGAGGAAGAAGAGGGCGTTGGCGGCGGTCACCACCAGCACCATGGAAAGGAAGAAGACATTGAACAGGACGCCGAAGAGCGCGATGCTGTACCTGCCCCGATAATCCCTGACATAGCCGATGGAGTATGCGGAGACCGCGATGACCAGCACCGAGATGGCCACCAGGAAGAAGGCGCTCAGCTTGTCAACCGAGACCTCAAGCAGCGGAACGCCGCCGAACTGCGTGGCGAAGGGGAGGCTGAGGCGCACGGTCCCCGACCATAGAACATCGAAGGCGGCCACCAAGGTAAGGAGAGAGGCGGCGGCCGTGGTCCCGAAGCTCACTTCGACGCACGCGGGACGGCGCGCCAGCAATATCGCTGCAACACTCCCGCAGCCGCAGATGACCAACGCCAGGGTGATCATCAAATCAGCGATCATCGAACGCCCCCCTCCGGTAAGCTCCTAGGACCGAGAAGGCGCCAGTAAGACAGAGCATGGCAGCGCATGTCGACTTGTCCCGCCCTTTTTTGGCGGGCAAGTCCCTGGAGGCATTTAAGCATTTCGTCCAGCCGCGGTCGGCTTTCGTTCCTTTGAATAACATCGGAATCGAATTATTTATTGCTAGGCGCCTCTCGTTCGGGCGACTAGGTCCTTAGCGAACGCAGGCCCTGATCATCCTCATAGCGCAGCGCCACCAGTCTCGCCCATTTTTCCTCCAGGTTTTGATGTTCCCGCAGGTACTTCACCGTCAGCTCATGCCCCTTCTCCGCCACGCCGAACTGGTCCAACAATGAGAACCAGTCCTTCCATTCCTTGCCGGTGGACCGCTTCACTTCCTCATCGCTCAGCAATTTGGCCCTTTCCCTCTCTGCCGGGGAGCATTTCATGGCATCACTCGCAATAGGTAGGTGAGCCGCCGTCTAAAACGCTTGCCCCGCCCGACCGCCTTAACGGCCATGAAGCCGAAGGGCGGACCAACGGCGTAATATACGCCCGATTGCCAATTAACGTGCGGAAGTGAAGCTCATGGCGACCAATGACCTCGAGATTCCAGAGGCGGATCACAGCGTGGCGGTGATGAAGACCGCGATAGAGATAGAGAAGTTCGGCATCCAGTTCTATTCCGATTTCAGCGAGTGCGTGAGGGATAAGAGAGGGGCGGCGCTCCTGCGGAGCCTAGGAAATGACGAGAAGGAGCATCGGGCCATACTGGAGAAGGAGATCGAGCGCCTCTCGGCCCATTGTGAAGTGAACAACGTTGAACCTTTGAACGAGTATCTGGACATCCTTCCCTCGATGGTGTTCAAGGCCCCTCCGGGCTCGTGCCTGACCCTGCAGGACGAGATCAAGGTCCTGGAGAAGGGCATCGAGGTGGAGATCGCCTCGATCGATATGTACACCTCCGCCCTTTCCCGAGTGAACGATGAGCGCTCGCGCCGGACCTTGAAAGAACTGGCGAAATGGGAGAGCAAGCACAGGGAGTTGCTGGAAGACAGCCTCCGCAACCTGAAATTGGAAGGCACCTGGTACGCCTACAGCCCCATTCTCGAGGGCTAAGAAAAAAAGGCAACGCTTAAAAAGCAAACCTGGATTCTGGAACTGCTGGTACCAGTTGGCCTGCGTAAGAAAAAATATATACCTAGGTTTCATGCCTAGAGCAACTCCACGCTCTACATGGAGCGGGACGCCTCGCCTGCCGGTTTGGAGCCAATCAGGGGTGTAAAGCGATGGTAAGGTTGCCGCATATCAACAGGGAACTGTCGGCCTGTCTGCAGTGTGGATATTGTGTACGCGTCTGTGATACCTACGCCCAGGAGCCATGGGAGTCCGTGAGCCCCCGGGGCAAGTTGTTCTACCTCAAGCAGTTGCAGAACCGCACCCCCATGGATGCCATCCTGGGCCGCAAGGTCGAGGTGGATGATGAGTTCGTTGAGGCCCTCTACCGCTGCACCGGCTGTGCGGCTTGCTGGCAGGTTTGCCACGTCTCCATCGAGTTCGCCGAGTTCTGGGAGAAGGTGAGGGAGTGGGTGGTCGAGCAGGGGAAGGGGCCCTTGCCGGCGCACAAGAAGATCCGCGAAAGGATCCTAGCCAACAACAACCCCTATGGCGAACCCCCTGAGAAGAGGGGGGATTGGTTCCCCGAGGCCATCAAGAGGACAGAGACAAACCCCGACATCGTCTTCTTCGCTGGTTGCACGGCCTCCTACAGGATACAGAGCATCCCCAAGGCGGCCGTCACGGTCATCGACCGGGCCGGGGTCAAGCAGAACATCATGGGACCGGAAGAGTTCTGCTGCACCTCGCCGATGCTGAGGACCGGACAGATCGATGCGTCCCGTGACTCCGCGGCCAACAACATCACCCGCACCGAGCAAATGGGCGCGAAGGCCATGGTCACAGCCTGTGCCGGATGCTACAAGACCACCCTGCACGACTACGGTCGCTTCTACACCAACCCTTCGTTCGAGGTCTTCCACTTCTCCCAGTACGCGCAGAAGCTCCTCAAGGACAAGAAGCTGAAGTTCACCACCGAGGTGAAGGCCAAGGTCACATACCATGACCCCTGCCATCTGGGCCGGCACGCGGGCGTGTTCGAAGCTCCGCGCGAGGTCATCAAGGCCATCCCGGGCATCGAGCTGGTGGAGATGGACCGCAACCGCATGAACTCGCAGTGCTGCGGGGCGGGGGGCGGTTACAAATCGCAGTTCAACGACATGGCAGTGAACATCGCGGCGCAGCGGGTCAAGGACGCGGTCAAAACCGGAGCGGAAAGGATCATCACCACCTGCCCGTTCTGCGTCATCAACCTGACCGCTGGTGCAAAGCAATTAGGCGCGAACATCAAGGTCATGGACCTCTCTGAACTGCTGCTGGAGGCGACCGCCCCGACGACAGCCGCCCCGGCCCCGGCCGAGAAGAAATGACCTCTGCCCAATTCCTTTGAACCCCTTCCCTCCTTGTTTTTATCGACTGGCAGCCTGACCGTTGGCGACCGTTCAGTCACTTTCGTCCGGCGGCGCGATAGGTTCAAGTACTTTCATAGTTTCGATTTGGCGCACACACATGGTCTTCAAACAGCTGGATGAAAGGATCCTTTCGATACTGAAGGAGAAGCACATCCACGAGCCGACCGGCCCCCAACGACAGGCCATCCCCCACATCATGAAGGGAGAGAACGTGCTCCTGATCGCACCCACCGGCATAGGCAAGACCGAGGCGGCCATGCTGCCCATATTCCACATGCTCTTGCAGTATGAGGGCAAGGGGATCAGGTGCATTTACGTCACTCCCTTGAAAGCACTGAACCGCGATATGCTGCGCCGCCTGGAGGAGTTCGGAAAGGCCTTAGGCCTAGATGTGGCGGTGAGGCACGGGGACACCTCGCAATCGGAGCGGGCCCGGCAATCGAGGAAGGCCCCGGACATCCTGATCACGACCCCCGAGACCTTGCAGATCCTTTTCTCTGGTAAAAGACTGAGAGAGCATCTGGCCAACGTGCGCTTCTTCGTCATCGATGAGATCCATGAGCTGGCGGAGGACGAGAGAGGGGCGCAATTGGCCGTCGCCATGGAGCGCCTGGTCAAGGAGTGCGGCGAGTTCCAGCGCATCGGGCTCTCGGCCACCGTGGGAAGCATCGAGGAAGTGGGCAAATACCTGGGAGGGGCGGACCGCAAGGTCACCATCATCCGGGCGCACGTGGCCAAGGAGATGAGGCTCAGCGTCCAGGCTCCCAAGGTCCAAGAGGCGGACAAGGACCTGGCAGGGGTGCTGATGAGCGATCCTCAGCTCATCGCTTGCATGCGCCGCTGCCGGGAGATCATCGAAGCGCATCGCTCCACCTTGCTCTTTGTGAACACCCGCGACACCGCGGAGGCGCTGGCGGCCAGATATCACGTCTGGGACGAATCGTTCTCCGTGGGGGTGCATCACGGCTCGCTCTCCAAGGAGACCAGGATCGAGATGGAGGAGAGCTTCAAGGCCGAGAGGCTGAAGGGGCTCATCTGCACCTCCTCCCTGGAACTGGGGATAGACATCGGCAGCGCGGACTTCGCTTTACAATATAACTCGCCCAGGCAGGTGGCGCGCCTTATCCAGAGGATGGGGCGTGCCGGCCATCAGGTCGGGGCGCGCTCGGAAGGGGCCATCGTGGCCTCCTCCGCGGATGAGGTCGCTGAATCGCTGGTGATCACCCGCAGGGCCTTGCATGAGGAGCTGGAACCGTTGCAGGTCAGAGAGAACCCCTTGACCGTTCTGGCGAACCAGATCGTGGCCATGACCATGATGGGTCAGGTCAACATCGAGGATGCATACAGGACCATGGTGCGCTCCTACGCGTACCGCAACCTGACCAGGGAGAAGTTCGACAGCGTGCTGGAGCAGCTCGGGCGCATCGGTCTCATCTTCATAGGCCAAGAGGAATATCGCCGTTCCAGCCGAGGCATGACCTATTTCTACGACAACCTATCCATGATCCCCGACGAAAGGACCTTCCGCATCCGGGAGCTTTCCACGCGCAAGATAGTCGGGCAGCTGGACGAATCGTTCGTGGTCTCGTTCGCGGAGCCCTATGCCACCTTCATCACCCGCGGCCGAAGCTGGCGCATCATCGAGATCTTGGAGGACGAGCTCCTGGTGGAACAGGTGAAGGACCTGGGCTCCATACCCTCCTGGGTAGGGGAGGACATACCGGTGCCGTACGAGGTGGCGATGGAGGTGGGCCGTTTGCGCCGGCTGGAGAACTACTCCGATTACAGCGGCGACGGCGATTCCATCTCCACCGTGCGGAAGTATCTGGAGGAGCAGCGCTCGGAATCCAAGATGCCCTCGGACGAGCTCCTGACCCTGGAGATCGGGAGGAAGATGGCGATCCTCAACGCCTGCTTCGGCTCCAAGGTGAACGAGACCCTCTCGAGATTGATATCCGTGCTCTTGTCCGCCAGGATCGGGGAGAGCGTGGCGGTCATCACCGACCCCTACCGCATCGTCTTCGAACTGCCCAGGGACATCAAGCCCTCCCTGATCGTCGACACCATCCGCTCCATCCGCTCCGACAATGTGGAAAGCCTCATTCGCCTGGTCATAAAGAACTCCTCGCAGCTGCGCTGGCGCTTCGTGCACGTGGCGAAGAAGTTCGGGGTGGTGGAAAAGGAGGCGGACTATCAGAGCCTCAATTTCAATCGTCTCTTCGACGCGTATGACGACACGCCCCTGTACCACGAGGCGGTGGACCGGGTGCTCTGGGAGGACCTAGACCTGGAAGGCACGGTCACGGTCATCCAGAAGGTGGAACGGGGGGAGCTGCAGTTCGAGATAACCGGCCTCTCGCCCATAGGCAGGGCGGGGCTGGAGCATTCCAAGGAGCTCATCGCCCCGCAGAGAGCGGACCATTCCATCCTCATGGCCCTGAAAGGCCGCCTGGAGGACGAGACGATGCACATGACCTGCCTCAATTGCTCCGCGCAATGGCGCCTGAAGGTGAAAGAGGCGGGCAAGACCATGACCTGCGCCAGGTGCGGGGGAAGGATGATCGCCGCGCTGCCCTCCTATGCCAAGGAGGACGTCAGGCTGCTGAAGAAGGAGGATTTGAGCGAGGAGGAGGAGAAGGAGGTCAAACGCGCCTTCAAGAACGCCAGCCTGGTCATGAAGCACGGCAAGAAGGCGTTACTGGCCCTCGCCGGGAGGGGCGTGGGGCCGGACACCGCGGCCCGAGTGCTTTCGGGCTTCTACGACACCGAAGACGATTTCCTGCGCGACATCTTAAGCGCTGAGATCATCTATGCCAGAACGAAGAAGTTCTGGGATTGAAAAGGGACGGAAAGGGTTTCCGGCGGGGTCGAGGAGCGATGATGGAGTTAGGTTCGTTGTCATAGTGGGCGAAGGTCGGATCCTTTAAAGGCGGACCGGGTTCCTCAGCTCGCCCACGCCCGGGATGCTGATCTCCACCACATCCCCGCCCTTGATGGGACCCACGCCCTCCGGCGTCCCGGTGGCGATGACGTCGCCTGGCTCCAGGGTAATGAAGCGGGTGATGTAGGCTATGAGCGCGCTCACGGGAAAGATCATGTCCGCGGTCAGACCGTTCTGCCTTAGCGCCCCGTTGATGTGGGTCCGCACGTTCAAGGCCTGGAGGTCCGGGACCTCTTCGATGCTCTTCGGCTCGGACATGGGAGCGAACGTGTCCATGCCTTTGGCCAGAGCCCAGGGCAATCCTGCCTTCCGGGCCGCCGACTGCACGTCCCTTGCCGTAACATCATTCAGCACGGCCACGGAGCCGACGTGTGCAAGGGCTTCCTCGGACCCCACGTGCTTCGCCCTCTTCCCGATGATGACGGCCAGTTCCCCTTCGTAATCGACCCTTCCTACGCCGGCGGGGAGGACGATGTCCTCGCCATCCGCGATGCGGGCCGTGGAAGGCTTGAGGAATATCACCGGTTCGCTGGGAACCTCTGACTTGAGCTCCTTGATGTGGGCATAGTAGTTCTGCCCGATGCAGACGATCTTGCCGCAGGCCAAGTGAACAACCCCGTCTACTCGTCTTCCTCTGGCGCCCTGATATCGTGGTTGCCCACCGTCTCGAACTTCAGCAGCACGCCCATGCCCTTCAGGGAGATCACGGTCTTGTCGGCCAGGGAGATCGCATCGTCCAAGGTGGCTTCCTTGTCCCAGCGGTACTTGCCATCGTAGTTTCCGGTGGTAGGCTCGAAGCCAAGGTTGTTCAGGGCATCGAAGACCTTGGACGGTTTGGCCCCTTCTGTGCTGAAGGTCACGGTCACGTAGGTTATCATCGCCTTCGGAATCGACTTGACGCGATTAAATACTTCCTGATCAGGCCTGCCTAAGCCTTTCGATGGTCTAGAACTTCGGCTTCTGGCCGCCTACGAAGTTCCTTGCAATGATGTAGATCTCAGAGCTGCTGGAGCGGGAAGCCTCCGGCCCGTACAGCCTGACCTCGCCAAAATAGACCTTGACCTGCCTCATGAAGTCCTGCATCAGGTCCCCTTCGAAGATCTTCATGACCAGCGTACCCTTGGTCTTCAAGACCTTCAGCGCGAACTCCAGCGCGTGCTCGCACAGGTCCACGGAGCGGGCATGGTCCATGGAATAGCTCCCCGAGATGCTGGGCGACATGTCCGAGATCACCACATCGGCCTTCCCTCCCAAGGCCTCCAGCATGTCCGTGACCGTGTCCTCCTTCCTCATATCGCCTTGGATCGTGATCACGCCCTCCAATGGATTGATGGGCTGCAGGTCCACCGCCACCACCTTGCCCTTCGGACCGACGCGCTCGGTCACCACCTGCGACCAACCGCCCGGTGCTGCCCCCAGGTCGGCCACCACGGCGTTCTTCTTCAGTACGTGGAACTTATCATCGATCTGGATGAGCTTGAACGAGGCGCGGCTGCGATACTCCATCTGCTTTGCCTTCTTGTAGTACGGATCGTTCCTTCTTTCAGCGAGCCAGCGCTTGGACATTCTACCCGCCTATCACTGTCAGAGAGATAAAACTTTCCCGCTGCGCCTGGTGAACGCCCCTTGATCGCAGGCATGCAAACAAGAACCGATCATACCCGCAGATCGACTTTTGCTGCTCGGTCCTTCAAGATCGTCACTTGCATGCTGTCGCTGGTCGCTCCAATCGTCCCTCCCGTGGAGATCGCTTCTACCGTGATCAGCTTGGAATCGTTGGGGAAGGAAACGGTGTAGTTGTTTTCGAAGAAATAGCCCGGAGGCAGGTCAAAGCTCTCCCTTAGGACGCCGTCAACGTACATACTCACGTGGACCGTTATCGATTGGTCGGTATCGATGCGCAGGTCCACCGTCCCATGGTTGTAGGTCAGGACGCCTGATGCCACGACCAAGGCGACCATGACCACCACCAGGACGACGATCACGATCAGCATCTTCCTCAATAGACCGAATCCCTTCTCCGCTGGAGGAGGTAAAGATAGGGCCTTCCCGCAGGTGCCGCAGAAGGTCGCTCTTTCTAAGTTATCAGCACCGCAATAAGGACAATTCATTGGGACCTTGCTCTCAAGGGTGACTTCCTGATTATTAAAACTTGCATCTGGGATGAGGGCTTGGTCCAATGCGCGGCGGTCGTTGTCAGGGTGGTAGAAGGCTATTTCACCTACCCACCAATTACCTCAGATGATGCCGATGCGCAAGTCACGAATGACCTACGCCAAGGCCGGTGTGGACATCAATGCCAAGTCCCAGGCCATCGCCTCCCTGGTCAAGCAGCTGAAGTACCAGCGCACTGGACGAGGAACGATGATGGACATCAGGGGGCAGTTCACCTCTCTGATCGACTTCGGGGATGTGGCCCTCACCCTCTGCACCGATGGAGTGGGAACGAAGCTGCTCATCGCGGAGGCCCTGAACAAATGGGACACCGTCGGCATCGATTGCATGGCCATGAACGTCAACGACACCATATGCGTGGGCGCGGAGCCGTTCGCCTTCGTGGATTACATCGCCATCGACAGGCCGGACAAGCGCATCACCGAGGAGATAGGGATCGGACTGCAGAAGGGGGCGGAGATGTCCGATTGCGAGATCGTGGGGGGCGAGATCGCGGTCCTGCCGGAGATCGTGAAAGGTGTGGACCTGTCAGGCAGCTGCCTGGGCTTCGTGGCCAAGGACAAGATCGTGGACGGCTCGCAGGTGGAGATCGGGGACGCGATCATCGGCCTTCCCTCCTCTGGCATCCATTCCAACGGTTTAACGCTGGCACGCAGGATACTGGAAGGGAGCGAAGTGGACCTGGAGCAGGGATTCCCGGAACTGGGAAGGAGCATCGGAGAGGAGCTGCTCACGCCCACCTGCATCTATGTGAAGCAGGTCCTGAAGATGCTGAAGAAGATCGAGGTGACCGGCATGGTGGACATCACCGGCGGAGGCTTGCGCAACTTCGTCCGCTTGAAAAAGCAGGTCCACTTCGAGATCTCGGACCCGCTGGAGCCGCAGAAGGTCTTCTACTTGCTGAAGGAGCTCGGCGAGGTGGAGGACAAGGAGCTCTACCAGACCTTCAACATGGGAATGGGTTTCGCGGCGGTTTGCCGCGATAAGGTGGCCAAGCAGGCCGTCAAAACCCTAGGGGACGGGGCGAGGGTGGTGGGCCATGTGGTGGAGGGGAACGGGGTAGGCTTGCCTTTGTTAGATTTGGAGTACGGGAGCTATTGAAATCGCTCAGAAAGACAGCGATCATCGGTTCATGGTTTTGCTCTCCGATGCGCGCCGCAAGTCCCTGAGCTTGTGCGCCAGCACTCCGGCCACCGCCCCGATGGCCGTACAAGTTTCCAGCGAGAAACCTCCGAAGGTGATGTCTAGATGGTGCTGAGTGGCCTCCATTATTTCCTTGGGCACTCCCTTCGGCCCGGTGCCGAAGACCAAACAGACGCTCCTGCCCTTGCTCAGCATTGCCACCACATCATCGGCGCTCCTTTTCTTCTTGCCTTCCGCGTTGCAGGTGGTCAGGACCACTTCCCCTAGCTGCGGCGGGAATCCCTTGTTGATATAAGGGAAGGTCTGAAAACGCCCTTTCAAGGTAAGCTCCTTCAAGTACGACCCATCCTCGCCGATGGAGGTGGTGGTGGCCACCCAATCCGCGATCTCCTGCGGGGTGGTGAGCTCCTTTGGAAAAGGAAAGCCAAAGGTGGCCAGATTGAGATCGAACGCAAATGATAGCGGTCCGGCCCGCGCCAGGACGCGCCGGTGCGCCTCTCTGAAACTGTTCGGGTCGTATGAGTTCCAGAGCGCCAACGTCGCTCGACCGAGTCTCTGCATCTTCGCCTCGCATGATGAATGGTGATCGAAGGGGTTTGAGGATTGTGTGGTCGCGGCCTTGACAGGATCAGCGCTTGGCCTTCGCCTTCGCTTTCGGATTCTTCGCTTCCCGCATAGGGGCATCGACCTTGAGCGGCACCTGTTTGATGCTCTTCAGCGTGTCCCCGTCCCAATCGTACCTCAGACGCTTGCGGCCTTTCCAGGCGCCCTTCTGAAGCAGGTAACCCACGATCAGGCTCAGCCCGATGGAGGCCTCGACGTAGACCACCGCCTTGGTGGCGTCCCGGTTGATCTTGCCCCAGGACTGCGCCTCCTCGAAGGTGCACCCGGACAGACCTCCCCATTGCGGCGCGTCCATGGTGATCTGCACCGCGTAATGGTGACCGCCCTTGTCATAACCCAGGGTCTCGGCGATGACCTCGGTCTGCTGGATGTAGTTCTTGGGAACGCCTCCGCCGACGTAGATGACAGCGGTCTTGTCGGAAAGGATCTTGACCTGGGTGAGCTCCCAATTATCACGGATGGGGTCCATGCTCATGAACTTCTGCTTGGCCCGCCTTCTCTCCACATAGAGGCCAGTGAGTCCGATGCCTATGGAGGAGTCGTTGAGGGCGGGCACGAAGATGGGAACGCCGTACTTGTAGGCGGTGCCGAGGATCGAGTCTTCGTCGTTCACCTTGGAACCCAACACCTGCATGAACTCGCGGCTGGAGTAAGGCCTGGGCTCGAGCTCGCCGGCGATCTTGCTGATCACCGCGTCCGTTTCCCGGAACTTGTTCTCGTCGACCAGAGTGTCGTAGATGCGGTCGATGAACATCTCCCTCAGCTTGAGGTCGTCGATGCGGGGCGAGCACTTCCAGTGGCTGTAGCCCCTCGCCTGATAGAAGTCCTGATAGGGTATCGCTCCGATGGTGACCACGGCATCCACGAGGCCGTAGCGTATCATGTCAGCGATGACCTTCCTCAGGCCCGCGGCTATCAGGGGGCCGGCGAGACCGAGAATGATGGTCGGACGACTTTCGTCCTTCATCGCGTTCTCCAGTGCGATCGCGCAGTTGGCCAGAGCTCTGCTCTGCACAGAGCTGTCCTTGTAAGCCTCGACAAGGTCTGCGACCGTCGATATCTTGTCGAAATCGATGGCTTTGACCTTCTCCTTCAAAACGTCGGATTTCTTGACCATGCTAACGATAATAGGTATCGGAATCTAGTATTTCGATTTTTTGCGGAAGGACCCTTCCTGGACGCGCCATGTGATTCGCGACCTTTGCCGGTCTAGCATGTTCCAAGGGCAATGTCCGTGGGTCTTCGGCCGGGGTCCCACGAACTCCTCGTATGAGACATTGGACCGATTCCCTTGACGATCCGAGAAAATTGATGATGACGACTGCTCTCCACGGACCTCTTGTTTCTCGCGAACGGCTGTCCCCCTCGCCTCATCGATTAGCCCGGTTCCACCAGGAACAGGACGACCCCAGGCCCAGCGCACCGAACCAAGTCCCGAAGGTCGCATACATGAGGGACTTCCCCTTGCAGCCTTGGGGACTGAACCCTTTCGCGGCCCACCGCCCCACCACGAAGATGGAGAGGACCAAGGCCACCAGGCCTACGGCATGATGGACGAGCATGAAGAACGTGTGCACTAGCGGAGAAGCGGTCACCTCGCCCCATTCGTTGAGGAATGGGAGGACCATGAAAAGGAAGAAGGTCATCAGGTTGATGATCGTGGCGGCGGTGAAGATGAGAGCATGTCCCCTCATGTTCTTCTTGCTTCGCAGAAGCCAGGAACCGTATAGTAGCATCCCCAGGAGGACCAGCTGCACGGTCAGGTCGACCTGTCTCTCCAGTTCCATGGTGACCATTGGGATTATTATTGATGGCCAAGACTTATTAAGCCTTAGATGAGCTCGGGCGGGTCGAATCTCTCCTCTTGCCCTTGCCTAAGAGAACCGGTCAGCGATGTTCACCATGAGCATTGATTCCCGAGGGGGCGATCACTTGTTGGCCGCCTCGGCCGTTTTCTTCGGTCGGCTGCAAATGGCGTACTTGTCGCCATCGAAAAAGACGTCGAGCTCAGGGTTCTCCGCCTGAATCTCCTGTATTTTGTGCAAAACCTCACGTAGGGTCAGGTCGCTGTTCTTGTCTATCTTGACGTGGATGCGTGTCTCCATTCTCCATTCCTGGCCCAGACCTGGATTCTATGTAAGGACCTTTCCACGATATATAGTCTTTTTGAGATTGGGCATCCGGCGATGAGCGCATTGAATTGAGATGAGTCTGGCATTCCTCGTCATTCCGCTTCGAAATACCTCATTCTCATTACCCAGAATGACATCCAGGAACGAAAAGTTAATTATATCACCAGTGAGTGCGAGGAGTAAGATAATGATCGACGTCCCAGGTGTCCCCATTGAGTTCTAAGAGCAGAGTGATGGAGCCCGAGAACGGAGCGACCGGGACGAGTTCCGGTCGAGCAATAGAAGGCATGCCGGAGAAATCGGATGCCGGTTCCGAGCACATGGACGACCTGAAGAAATGGCTGGCAGGGGACGAAACCGGGTTGCTCAACTGGCTGAGCGAACCGGAGGGCAAGGCCGAGATCGTTCCAGTGAGCCCGGAAGTGCCGCCCGAGGCCAATGAGATCAGGGACAAGGCCGAGGCGGTCCTGGCCGAGATCTCCGCCATTAAGGATTCTTTGCTGGATGAATTGAACGGTCCCAACGCCAGTTCGGCAGGCATATCGCCTGAGGTCCTAGACCGCTTGCAGGTGCTCTTCGGGCATTATGATGGTCTGAAGTCCCAGCTACAGACCCTGGTGCGCATGAATGAGAACATGCGCAGAGATTTCCAGGAGGGCATGGCCTCCCTGCCCGAGGACCAAGAGCAATTCATCCGCCAAAGGCTCGCCCTCTCCGAGAAGGAGAGCGTCCTGGAGCAGAAGGAGAAGGACCTTTGCAGGTTCGAGAAGGAAGGGGAAGGGAACGGCGAAGTGACCGACCTTTCCCATCTTGAGGATAGGTTCACTGCCGAGCTCCGAGAAAAGGACAAGGAGTTCCGCGAGAAGGAGCGCGACTACCGCGCCAAGATCGAGTATCTGGCCGAGGAGCTGAAGCACAAGACCGTCGAGGCCCAGCAAGAGGAGGAAGAGCTCAGGCTGGCCAAGATGAGCATGAGCGACGGTTCGCAGGCCATCGACCAGAAGTTCAAGGACCTCCAGCTCAAGGAGAAGAAGATGCTCCTCATGGAGGAGCAGATCGCCCGCCTGAAGATCGAGATAAGGGAGCGGGATGACGAGCTGAAGAAGATCCGCGAGGTCATCGGTTACAAGGAACAGGAAATGATGCGCCAGGAGGAGGACCTGGAGTACCGGGAGAAGCTCCTTTCCGGGGAGAAGCAGAAGGTGGACGATGCCAAGAAGGAGGCCGTCAACCTGGACGAGATCGAGCTCAAGAGGCGCCTGGAGGAATTGAAGTCCGACGTGCAGCGCAAGGAAGAAGAGCTCATTGCCAAGGAGAAGTACCTTAACGCCAAGTCAGAGGATCTCAGGAGCCGGGAGCAAGGCCTCATCGAGGACGAGATCACAAAGCGCGAGGAGGAGCGCGTGCTGGAGATCAAGGCCGAGAAGGTGAAGACCGGCAACCCGCGGTTCGACGACCTGTTGCTGGGCGGCATACCGTTCGGTTCCAACGTGCTCATCCACGGCCCGCCGTTCATAGGCAAGGAGCTCCTTATCGGGCAGTTCGTGGCCGAGGGCCTGAAGAAAGGCGTCCCTGCTATCTGGGTCACCACCGACAAGACCCCCAAGGACATCCGCGACGAGATGAACCAGGTCATATCCGGTTACGAGGAGTACGAACGCATCGGGCTGGTGCGCTACATCGATGCCTATTCCCGGTCCATGGGCGAGAACGCCCAGGACCCCTACACCATGTTCATCGACGAACCGACCGACCACGAGAAGATCATGGAGTACACCGAGAAGACCGCCAGGGAGTTCAAGGAGAAGCATAAGTACTACCGGCTGGCCTTCCGTTCGTTGTCCACCCTGATCGCCTATTCCGATCCGAACTCTGCCTTCCGCTTCCTGAACCCGTTCTGCGGCCGCCGCAAGCGGGACGGGGCGGTCTCGTTCTTCACCATCGAGAAGGGTGTGCACGGGGAGCAGGAGATCCAGATGCTAGGGTCCATCATGGACGGCATGGTCGACTTCAAACTGGACCAGCTGAAGACCTACTTCTCGGTCCAGGGCATCTGCGACGTGCAATCCCGCTCATACATACGCTACACGGTGGGAAAACGCGGCCTGAGCATCGGTTCGTTCTCGCTGGACCATATCAGGTGACGAGTTACAAGAATCCCTTTCTGCAACATCGCCTCGTCGCGCTGAAAAGACGGACCAAGAGGGGCGATGATCAGCCTTTAAGCGACCTCGACCCCGCTCGACTCCCCGGGCTTCTTCTTGTCCTGTTGCTGAATGTTGATGCGCGGCATCGGCACCGGGGGCGGTAGCCGGATGTCCCGGGCCACCAGCATGGCCGTGGGGATGCAGTTGGGCACCACGGTGTTGTGTATGAGGTTCGCCACGTCCGCGGGCATGGAGCTTTGCCTCTGCCACTCGCTTATCACAGGGTCCACCTCCCCGGCCAAGACGATCTGGCCTTCGATCTTGATGTAGCCGAGGCCGACATAATTGGCGGTGAAGCGATAGTCGATGAGGGCGGTGCTGTCAGGGGCCTTGGTGATCTGGATGACCGAGCTATTGTGATCGATGCGAACGTTGTTGACCTTCTCCCCCTGCTTGGAGAACCTCTTCGCCTCGATACCCGTCATCTCGAATCCCCGGATCTGCATGGTTCCGACCTCGCCCCTAATCTGAGCTTGGCATAATAGATGTTTGCAAGAATGGATGAAAAGCGAAGTGCCGCAGGCCGGGCTCGAACCAGCGACTTCAAGATATCGGCCCCCTGGTACAGGGGACTTCAGTCTTGCACTCTCCCAAACTGAGTTACTGCGGCGCGCAAACGAGGGAAAGGAAAAGCCGGTTATATAGTTTGTTGGAACGGGGAGGGAGAGCGGTTTCGGACCCTTGGGGCATGAGGTTAGGAATAAGGCTTTATTCTCAAGAGGCTCTGCCCTACACAGAGGGCCGGTCAAAGCTCCGGCCCCTTATTTTCTTAATTAGCCAGCAGGCTACGAATATTTATATACTCACCAGACGCTCAATTCATATCGACTGGTTGGGGGACTGGTCTGTGATAAAGAAGCACCCCAGAATATCCACGTTCAGCAGTTCTCAGATACGTCATTTCATGAAGCGCGACGAGAGAGGAGTGGCGTCCACCGTTGGTACCATCATGGCCTTGCTCGTTTTCATGACCTTCCTGTCCTTGTTCACCAACTCGTACGTTCCGGTATGGATGGCGGACAACGAGCGCCAGCACATGAACACCGTGATGGACCAGTTCGGGGACCTCAAGAGCAAGGTGGACAGCATGGTGGTGGCCGCCGAGGTCACTGGCAGGACCGACCTGAACATGTTCGCACCCATCACGCTGGGAGCAAGCGGGATCCCGGTCTTCGCCTCGCCAACGGCGTCCCTGCTCACCTATGCCCCCTATGGCTACGCAAATAGCTCCATCTGGGTCAATTTCACCTACAACCTGGGCAGCAAATTCGTCCCGGTTCATCAGCTGGGCGGAGGCATGCTGCAGCTGTACGCCCCCAACCGCTATTATGTCGAACAGTGGGTGACATACGAGAACGGTGCCATCCTGGTTAAGCAGACGGATGGCCAGATCGTGAGGGCAGTGCCCAGCATCAGCGTCCAGAAACCGGACCTCACCTCCAAGCTCAATGTCTCTTGGCTGCAGGTCGACTTCGTGGGCATAAATGCCAGCCAAGCGGGCACGGGGACGGCCGGCCTCAACATCGACCTGATCTACTTCGATAGTCAGACCTATGACAATGGCTCTTGGGAGATGAACGTCACCATCACCATGAAGACCCTCTACGGCAAAGCCTGGGTGACCTATCTTGACCAGTACTTCAGCTCGGTCAGCCAGGTGACCAAGAGCGACTACGAGCTCACCTACACCGCCAACTTTGACAAGATCATCCTGAGATTGAACAACACAGGATTCTTCACCTATAACCGGGCCATCACCAGCGTCGCGGTACAGACTTCCTAGGGGGATGCACGATGAGAGACTTGAAGAAGGATAAGAGAGCGGGTGCGACGGGATCGACGGCCCCGGAGACCGAGGAAGTCATGACCGGCCCTGGCATGGGCTCGCGGATGATGGACGGTTACAAGAAATTCCTGCGCCGCGTGGCCCCGAACAAGGCCTCCGTGGTCCGCTTGCCCGCGGGCGTCGTCAACCAAAGGATAGCGTGGTCGAAGGGGCTTGGCTCGGGCATCACGGAGATCCCGAAGATCGAGAACCCCAACATCGAGGTCGCGGACCTCTATCCCGTCCTGGAGCCATACAGCTACATACGCGTCACTTTCAACTCCGAGAACTCGGAATACCTGCTAGAGACGATCGAGCCGAAGCTGGACGAGAAGGAGAAACGCCTCCTGGAACTGGTCAAGGACACTATGAAGCGCACCCTCGGCTACGAGTGGGAAAAGCTCACCGAGCTCGACAAGGAGGAGTACCTGCGCGAGGCGGTGGAATCCTTCATCAAGAGCCGTGGCATCAAGGCCGAGAGCATATCCAAGAAGAAGATCGGATACTACATCATCCGCGACTTCGTGGGCTATGGTCCCATCGATCCGCTCATCCGCGATGAGAACATCGAGGATGTTTCCGCGGACGGCGTGAACGTTCCCTTGTTCGTATTCCATCGCAAATATGAGAGCATCAGGACCCCGCTCCGCTTCGAGAACGAGGACGACCTGAACTCGTTCGTGGTGGCTCTGGCCCAGAGGTGCGGCAAGCAGATCTCGGTCTCCTCGCCCATCCTGGACGGCACAACGCCGGAAGGCCACCGTGTGCAGGCCACTTACTCCCGGGAGGTCACCACCAGGGGATCGACCTTCACCATCCGCCGGTTCAAGGAGAAGCCATTCACCTTCGTGGACCTGGTCAAGTACGGCACCGCCAGCCCGGAGATGGTCGCCTACTTCTGGATCGGAGTGGAGCACGGGGAATCGTCCATTATCTGCGGAGGCACAGCCAGCGGCAAGACGGCCACTCTTAATTCCATCGCCCTTTTCATCCCGCCCGGTTCGAAGATAGTCTCCATGGAGGACACCCGTGAGATCAATCTGCCCCACGACAACTGGATCCCCGGTACGACCCGCTCGGGCATAGGGGAGAAAGCGGAGGGAGGCAAAGCGGCGGGCGAGATCGATATGTTCGACCTGGTCCGCGCGGCCTTGAGGCAAAGGCCGAACTACATCATCGTCGGCGAGGTCCGTGGTAAGGAGACATACATCATGTTCCAGGCCATGGCCACCGGCCATACCACTTTCTCCACCATGCACGCTGACTCCATCAAGTCCATGGTCAACAGGCTGGAGAACCCGCCCATCAACTGCCCCAGGATACTGCTCACGGCGCTCAGGAACGTCATGATCCAGACCCATGTCAGGGTCGGCACCGAGCTGGCCCGCAGGATAAAGCAAGTGGTGGAGATCGTCGGCTTCGAGCCTGAGACCAACGAGCTGATCACCAACACCGTGTACGAATGGGACCAGGCCACTGACAAGTTCATCTACAAAGGTCATAGCTTCCTGTTCGACAAGATCATGGAAATGAAGTCCATGACCCACGAGCAGATGATGACCGAGTTCAACCGGAGGGTGGACATGATCCGCTACCTGGTCTACCGCGACATCACCGATCACCGCAAAATCTGGTCCCTGATCAACTCTTATTATAAGGAGCCGGAGAAGACGATCGGCCGCATCCGCAAGGAGCTGGAAGAGGGGGGTCTAGAAGTTGGCGCCTGAGGTCTCTGACATATTCGCGCGTTTCGACGCATCCAAGAAACAATACCTGAAGACCCGAACCTCCGAGAAGAAGCAGGAGTTCGGGCCGCACGTGGTGAGGCTGCAGGAGGGCGTGATCCCGGAGTACGCCAAGCTCACCAAGTATCAGGAGTTCTGCTGGCGTACCATCGGTCGGGCCGTCAAGCTGCGCGCCAAGCCGAATCCGAAGCTGGAGCTCGGCCTGTTGCAGGCGCACATGCGCATGCGCCAGGAGGAGTTCGTGGCCTACGTGTGGATGACCGCCATCCTAGTGTTCATCATCGCCGCGGTGGTGGCTTTGACCCTGGGAGGGGTCTTCATCGCCTTACTCCACATCAATGTAGCCTTCGTGCTGATATTCTCCCTATTGATCGTGATCCTGCCGCCTGTGCTGGCCTACATGGTGCTATTCTCCACGCCAGCCTCCAAGGCCAAGTCCAGGGCGAGGGACATTGACAAGCGCATCGGAGCGGTGATGAGCTTCATCTCCGCCATGGCATCCGCCGATGTCAATGTGGATGTCATCTTCAAGGAGCTATCCCGACAAACGATCTACGGCCAGATCAAGTCCGAAGCGGAGTGGATCACCAGGGACACGGAGCTGCTGGGCATAGACATCCTCACGGCCATAAGCAAGGCGGCGCAGAGGACGCCTTCGTCCAAGTTCCAGGAGTTCCTGCAGGGTGTGGTGACAACCTCCACTTCCGGAGGTCAGCTGAAGCCGTACTTCCTGCAGAAGGCAGAGCAGTACGAGAAGGAGTCAAAGCTTGACATGAAGGCACAGCTGGAGAGCCTGGGCCTCATGGCCGAGTCCTTCGTCACGGTGGTGGTCGCATTCCCCCTCTTCCTGGTTGTCATCATGGCCATCATGGCCATCGTACCGGGCGGCGGCGGGTCGGCGGACACCACCATCATGTTGCTGTGGGCGGTGGTCCTGCTGATGATCCCCATGTCCCAGTTCGGGTTCATATTCTTCATTTGGAACAGCACCAAAGAGGCGTCGGTTTGAGGTGAGCAAATGGCAGAGGAATTTGTCAACGTAAAGGAAATAACCAAACAGAAGCGAGACCTCAGCAAGACCCTGCTCTTCATCGGCATAGGGATAGCGGCGGTGCTGATCTTTATGGGCGTGCTGACGGCGATCGGCGCGCTCAAGACCGGTCTTCTATGGATCGATTTCGTTTCATTCGGCCTGATGGCCCTTTGCGGCCCGTACGGTTTCTATGCCACCCGCCAGTATAATCGGGTCAAGGAGATCGAGGCCCGCCTGCCGGATTTCCTCAGGGATGTGGCCGAGGCCGGGCGCTTCGGCATGACCCTGGCGGAGGCGATAAAGGTGGCGTCCCGGGGCCGATATGGTCGCCTCACGCCTGAGATCAGGAGAATGACGGCCCAGATCGAATGGGGAGTGCCTGCGGCCGAGGCCATACGCCTGTTCGCGGAGCGGGTCAACACACCGCTCGTCAACCGCATGATGTCCATCATCATCAAAGCGAACGATGCAGGCGGAAGCGTCGCCGATGTGCTCTCCATGGTCGCGCACGATGCCCGGGAGACGATGCTTAACCAATCCGAGCGCAAGATGGCCATGGCCACTTACACCGTCGTCATCTACGTCTCGTTCGCGGTGTTCATTGCCACGATCTTCATCCTGAACGTAACCTTCTTGCCGAAGATGCTGGAGGCTGGTCAATCCGTCTCCAAAGGTGCGGCGGCCGCGGGCATCACCAACATGCCAGCCACGATCAAGGTCGATGTCATTCCCACCATCCAATTCATTTTCATCGTCTCGGTGGTCATACACGCCTTCGGGGACGGCATCCTGGCGGGCGTCCTGCAGGACGGAAGGATAGCCAACGGCATGAGGCACAGCTTCATCATGCTAATGCTGGGCTTCGCCGGCACAAGGTTGATGGGGTGATAAGAAATGGCCACAAGCGAGGAGAAGCTGGCACAGGATGAGGCGGGTCTCAATCCCCCCGAGGAAAAGGTCAAGCGGGGCGTTTTCGACGGCTACAAGCAGATCCTTCTGAAGATCCGCAACAGACCGATGCGGGTGCGTGTGCCCATCAATGTGGGCTTGGAGGTCACCGGGGAGGAAATAACCCACGTCCCGCCGATCCTCAAGCAGGAGATCGACGAGGTGGAGCTGACCAAGGTCAGCGACCCCTATTCCTTCGTGCGCATCCTTTACGACAACACCGCCAACGAGTACACCTACGAAGTGATCGAGCCGATGCTCTCGGAGGACGAGAAGGAGCTGCTGGAGGTCCTGAAGAGCGCCCTCATACGGTCCATGAACACCACCGAGGAGCTGCTGCCCTCGGCCCGGAAGATAGTCTTGGAGAAGGCCATGGGCGAGCTGCTCAAGTTGTTCAGCATCAACCTGCACCCGATCTCCCAGAAAAGGATATTCTACTATCTGGCTCGAGACTTCATCGGATACGGGGTCATAGACGTCATGATGACCGACCTGAACGTGGAGGATTGCTCCTGCGACGGGGTCGGCATACCGCTGTTCATATTCCATAGGAAGTATGGCTCCATCCGTTCCAACATCCGCTTCGACGACGAGGGCGACCTCGATTCCTTCGTGGTCTGGCTGGCGCAGAAGTGCGGAAAGCACATCTCAGTGGCCGAACCGCTTCTGGATGCGACCATCCCAGACGGCTCGCGTTTGAACGCCACCCTAGGCAAGCACGTGACCAAGAGGGGCTCTTCCTTCACCATCCGTCGTTTCAAGGAGAACCCGTTCACGCCCATCGACCTGCTCAAGTTCAAGACCATGTCCACGGACATGATGGCCTACCTCTGGACGGCCACAGAGTACGGGAGCTCCATGCTGGTCTGCGGCGGTACTGCCAGCGGCAAGACCACCACCCTGAACGCGGTCCTGCTGTTCATCCCGCCGCAAATGAAGATCGTGAGCATCGAGGATACCAGGGAGCTCAACCTCCCGCACGAGAACTGGATTCCAGCGCTCACCAGAGAGGGTTTCGGGGGCAAGAAGTCCAGCACCGGCTCCGTCGACATGTTCGATCTGCTGACCGCCGCGTTGAGGCAGAGGCCGCAGTACTTGATGGTCGGCGAGGTCCGTGGCAAGGAGGCGTACGTCGTCTTCCAGGCCATGGCCACCGGTAAGACCGCCTACTCCACCTTCCATGCCGAGGACGTGCAGGCCATGGTGCACAGGATGGAGAACGACCCGATCAACCTGCCTCGTGCACTGATGACCGCTTTGGACATCGTGCTGCTGCAGGCGCAGGTAAAGGTGGGCACCAAGATGACCCGCCGGGTCAAGTCCCTCACCGAGATCGTGGGCATGGACCCGGAGACCGGGGAGCTCATCACCAACTCCGTCTTCACCTGGAACCCGGCTGATGACACTTTCAACTATAGCGGGCACTCGTACGTGCTGGAGAAGGTGCGCACCATTAGGAATTGGTCCCCCAGGGAGATGGAGCGCGAGGTCAAACGCCGCGTGGACATCCTCGACTACATGAAGAAGTCGGGCGTCGACAACTACCGCCAGGTGGCCACCATCATCTCCGCGTACTACAAGGATCCGGAGAAGGTCGGCAAGGAGACCCGGGAGAAGCTCAGCACCATGGGCTAAGCCCGGACACCGCATGGGATAGGCTATCGGCTAGGTTTATCATCACAACTGAGGATACAATAGCCATGGGCATTGAATCCTCAGAAACGGCCAAGCGCGCTTACGATCTTCTGCGGCAGGTCCCTTCCGGCAGGGTGACCACCTATGGCGCCATCGCTAAAGCCTTGGGAAAACCTCGATCATCCAGGCTGGTCGGGGCGATAATGAGGGGCAACCCTTACGCACCCAAAGTGCCTTGCCATCGCGTGGTCAGGTCGGACGGAGGCATCGGAGGCTATTCGGGCTCCTCCGAAGAGAACATAAGGCGCAAGATCTCGATGCTGGAGGCGGAGGGGGTCGTAGTCATGAATGGAAGGGTGGTCGACTTCGAGAAGGTCTTTTTCGACGATTTCCCCGGGTGAAACGCACCACTTTCAGGCTATCTGGAGCCCCGATCCTTTACTTTGTCACAGAGATCACTGATAGCGATCAAGCAAGAAAGAGAAGGACCGTTCGCTTGCTACAAGGATGGGACGAAATAGAAAATAAGAAAGAATAGGGGAAGAGGTTTCAGGTCCAGATGAGCCTACGGGTTCTTCGGCTCCTCGGGCTTCTGCTCCACCGGTGCCTGAGCCTCGGTGGGGGCAGCTTCCTCGGGCTTCTTGGCCACTGCCTTCTTTTCGGCCGGGCGCTTCACGATGCGGCGCATCGGTCTTTGCGCCTCACCCTCCTTGACCTCAGGGGCGCCTTCTGCAGGGGCGCCTTCCTTCTTCACTTCGAAGACGGTGCCGCACTTGTGGCAGATAGTGGATCCCTTCGGGTTGAGGGTGCCGCACACCGGGCACGGAAACGCCGTGCTGGTCTTGCGCTTCTCCTCCTCGTGGGAGAGCCACTTCTCGAAGGTGATGAAACTGGGCTGCTTGCGCCACCACTCCAGGAACTTGCCCTCGGAGTACTTCTTGCCGAGCGCGCCCTTGCCCTGCTCGCGGTACGTGTCCACAAACCTCTCGTACTCCGCGCGCATGGCCTTGACGTACTCGTTCTCCTCCTCGGCCACTGGCTCGTTCAGGAAGACCGCGCCGCACTCGGGGCATTCCTTGGATGCCGCCGGTATCCAGGCGCCGCACTCACTGCACTTCGCGGTGCCACTCTCGAAGGCCACACCGCACTTCGGGCAGCGCTTCGATGCCTCCGGGATGAGCGCCCCGCACTCACCGCACTCCACCATCCTGCCAAGCCCGTAGCGGTACAGGTAGTACGAGAAGCCGATGATGGTGCCAAGCACGATCACGATGATGATGATCCAGAGCCAGAGCGGCACCGATGTCTCCCCGGGCAAGGCCGAAACATTAATGTTCTGCCTGCCATCGAAGGTCGATGTGCCCATCTTGACCTCCACGTCCACCATGTAGCTTCCCGGAGCCACATTGGCCGGAATGTGCACGGCCGCATAGTAGCTGCCACTGGCATCAGTAGAGGTGGTGACGTTCGCGCCCACCTGCTGCAAGGCCATGTTCACGATCATCACCTTGATGGTCTTGTTGCGAATGGGGTCGTGCGTGGAGGCGGAGTTGTGGATCGTTCCCGTGACCACCACGTCCGCATCGGGCTTGTAGTCACCGCTGGAGATGATGACATTGATCACCGGGTCAGGGTTGGTGATGTGGAACGCCCGTGTGATGTTGTTATTTAGCGTCGATATCTCCGGAACGATGCCATTCGGGTCCGCGGCTATCTTGATGGAATAGTTGCCCGCGGTCAGGTTCACGGTCCATGGCAGGGACAAGGTGACCGTCTCGTTGGAGGCGATGGCCTGGTTGTCCAGGCTCCCGATCCAGTACTCTGTGCTGAGGTCATCAATGGCCCAGTAGACGAAGCGCACCCCCATGGCCGGAGTGTAACCATCGTTCAGGACCTTGCAGGTCACCACTACCCTCTGGCCATATGCTGCGGTATCCACCGGCACACTTCCGGAGGTGATATTGATCTCGCCCACGAACTTCAGGTCGGCGCGATCGTCGATCACGGTCACCCCGCCGGTGAACCGGTTGTTGGCATAGGTGATCTCTGGCACCATATGCGCGGGGTTGACATCGATGGTTATGGTTTTCTGTAGGACCTTGCCGCCAGACATGGGCGGCACAAGCCAGTCGAGGGTCACTGTCTGCGATGTGCTCGGACCGATGCTCGCTATCACCGCGTCACCGATCAGGGTGCCGCTGCCAGCTGCTCCCAGCCAATAACGGACTAGGATGTTGGTGGCCGCCGTCTCCCCGATGTTGCTGACGATGGCGTCGATATGCACCGTCTGACCGATGAACACTGGCTGCGAAGGCCGGAAGGTGAAGCTGGTGGGGGTCAGATCTGCCAGGTTCTTGACCGTGACCAATCTGGTGGCATTGTTGTTGCCTGGGTTGAGATCGGGTATGGGCGGAATGCCCACGTTCAGCTTGACCAGGATGGTGTGCGTGCCCGGCGCCCCCAAAGGCGGCGTCCATGAAATGGCCGCCGTGGCCTGTCCTCCCACTTCCACCTGCGAGAGGGTATAGTACCTTATCAGCACTTGACCCCCGCCCGGCAGAATGTCGGTGAAGGAGATGTTCAGGTTGTTCGCGGCCACATCTCCCTGGTTGTGCACCACCGCCGTAATGGTGGCGGATGTGTTTACCACTGGATTGGCCGGATTCACGCCGATGTCGTTCGTGGTGATGTATGGATCGGCTACGCCTACCACTGTCACCAAGGTCCAGTTCTTGTTGTTGTTTTTGAACTGTTCGGGTATCAGGTTGAAGGGATCGACCCAGACAGAGAGGTTGTGCGCGCCAATGGGGTATGATGCCACCCATGGCACCACGAGCGTAACCGTCTGCCCTGGAATTATCCTGGGAATGGTGACATCTCGTATCACTATGTACGCTATACTGCTGTTGTCAGCGAACCGCACAATGACGTTGTTCGCCGGGACCACTCCCACGTTCTTGACGGAAGTGGTCATGTTGATGCTCTCGCCCCGGTTCGGGTTCTGCTTTGAAACGAAGAACGGTGGATCGAGCTCCGGCAGGGCGCTGGCGATTCCCAAGGTCACGGCCATGTCCTGCTGCCTCAAGCTTCCCGCGTACGGGACCAAGGAGACTTCAGTATAGTTGGCCGTGTCATACCTGCTGCCGTTGAACCAGAAGGTAGCGTTCACTTTGTAGCTACCCAGGTAGTTGCTGGATAGCGGACTGATAATGTCGCACAGCCCTCTGAACATGACCTTGCCGCTGGCATCCGTGACCGCGTTCTGGCTGACCGTGCCGTTGAAGTGCCAGGCCAGTTGCACGCGGGCAAGTGGCAGCACCGCACCGGTACCATCCAGGACCGTCACCGCGATCCAGCGATAATGGTAGGCTATGGCGCTGTCCTTGAGCATCACGCTGGGCATGTTGACCGAGGTTAGAACCGCGGTCGCATGCCCGCCGAAGTAGCTCCAAGATGCGCCGAAGGTGGTGTTGGCAGCAGTCAGCGAGGCCGAGGAGCTGACCGGTGCTATGATGTCACCGCTGATGACCGATTCCTTCACCGTCATCTTGGCGTTGTTGTCCAAGCTGATCTTGGCTAGGCCGGTCATAGTCGAGACGTTGATGTCCAACTTGCCGTTGTTGACCACATAGAGCCACAGGGTGCCGGTCGATTCCAGGATGGCATGGTCGAAGACCAGTCTGCCGTTGTTCTGGACCACGATCTTGTATTGACCCACCAGCGGCTGCTGGATAGTCAGCCCCGCGTTCTTGATTATCAGAGTTCCTGAGTCCCGCACCAGGATGTTGCCCGGGAAGGTCAGCGGCGTAGTGATCATCAGAGTGTTGGTGCCGCTCACCACCAAATCGTAGGTGGCGGTGGAGAACACGACGGTGACCTGGACGCTCGCCAAGTCATTGGCATAGCTTTGTTCAGGCAATGATTGCGTCGGGTTCACCCAGACGTATAGATCGAAAGTGCCGAAATCCTGGGGTATCCAGCCGAAGGGTACGGTGACGCTGCCACCTACCGCTATGCTGGTAATAGTGGTCCGAGTGATCTCCTGGCCACCGGTCAAGGGATTACCAAGGTAGAGCACCACGGTCACATCCATCGCATCCACGATGCCATCGTTATGCACCGTCGCGTTGACAAGGACCATGCGCCCAGTGGTGGGTTCGGATGGATAATAGGTGATGTCGCTCGCCGCAATTACCAGGTCTGGCAAAGCATCCGATATCTCCATCACTGCAGTGAAGTCCACCACGGACAAAGGTTCGGAGTATGGCGTCAGCGATACTGGCACCTCATCGGCGTAGAATGTCTCTCCGCCGAAGGTGTAGCTCGCGTTGAGGACATAGTTACCTACGAAGCTCCTCGAATCCGCCCTTATGACGTCGCACATGGCGTAGAAGTCAACCAGACCAACATCGTCCGTGACCTGGGTGTCGACCAAGGCTCCGGTATAGAAGTTGCTCAGGGTGACGATTGCGCCTTCCAATGGCTCACCGGTTCCATCGACCACTGAGGGCTCGATCTCCCTAAGGAGGTAGACAACAGCGTCGTCCAGGGGTTCAATGGATGGTATGGAAACGCTGACGAAATAGCCCTCAGAAGATCCGCCGACAGCGTCCAGAGCCTGGCTGAAGGCTACATGTTCAGCCGTCAGATTGGCCGCGGAGGTGGAGGGTGCGATTATGTCCGCACCAATGGTGCAGGTGTCCAGCTCCATCATCGTGGTATCATCGAGCCTGACATTCACACCGTCAGGGATTTCCGAGTTCGCCGCGATCAATTGCGCGTCGTCGCTCATGTATATCCAAAGATCAAAGTTGGAGGTGATGGCCGCATTATCCATTATCACTTGGCCATCATCCATTATGTATATCTGGAACTGACCCTCGTACGTCTGGCGGATCCTTAGCTCAGCATCCGTGATGTAGAGAATACCAGAGTCCATGACCACGACATTGCCGCCCCAGTTGAGGGTGACACCCTGGATGGTCTTGGTGTTGGTGCCATCCACGACTAGGTCTTGGGCTGGATCGACGAACAGATTGACCGTTATCGCCCTCGAGGCGAGATTGTTATTATAGCTGTACTCGGGGATATCCTGCCCTGGATTGACCCAAACGAAGATCGGGTAGTTGCCGATCTGAGAGGGCTTCCATGTGAAGTGCGTGGTGTTGATGGCTCCCGCAGGCGCGTTCATGAACGTGCTGCCCAGAAGCACCCCACCGTTGCTTGGGTCCCCATTGTAGAACCTTGCTTCGGCGTTAATGGCGTCCGCCCTACCCTGAGTGTTAGACACGTTGACTGTGGCGACGACATCCTGCCCCGTGCTCGCTGGCTGCGGGGAGAAGGTGATGTCGTTTGAAGTTATCACGAGCTCGGCCAGGTTGTCCAGGATATTTGCATTGACGGACATCTGGTTATTCGCCTTGGACCTCTCAATGATGTTCCCATTGGGGTCTACCGTCACGGTTATCGTGTGTATGCCTGGAGAGTCCGCAGTCCAGGTGACCACCAGCTGAACCTCCGATGTTGGCCCGAGGAATGGTATTACTCTATCCACTCCCCAGCCTCCCGGTGATTCGGTGAAGTTCACCTCGACGTTGGCTGCTCCAGTCAAACCTGTGTTTTCGATTGTCGCGGTTATCGTCACGGTGTCTCCCGCATACTTCGTGGATGGGGACGTTTGAATCGAAGCTACGCGCAGATCGGGCTTGTCAAGGAGCAAGCCTGGTAAGGCTACATTGCGTTGAATCAGTTGATTGGGCTCCAGGATCATCGGATATGTTAAGAATTGCACAGACGTTTCGCCATAGAAGCTCGATCCCGTCAGATTGACATACGTAATATTGATTGCATATGAGCCTAGCGTAACCAAATTCTGCAATTGTGTCACGTTAATAATCATCTCAGACATCAGTGGGATGCGAACCATTCCCGATATGTTGGAAACTCTGTAGTTGACGCTCGTTCTCTCTAGATAATCCAACACAAGCTGAGGCGGTGTTAATCCTGCACCAGTTTCAGAAATATAGTATGCCTGGGT
>Ga0315279_10002312_pt1 | contig 28970 bp, 26 predicted proteins | sample YL17G06_20_MG_FD_203694 | JGI IMG/M metagenome (GOLD analysis project Ga0315279, IMG submission 203694) | Sediment microbial communities from Yellowstone Lake, YNP, Wyoming, USA - YL17G06_20 | ecosystem: Environmental > Aquatic > Freshwater > Lake > Sediment | place: USA: Wyoming | collected... | reverse complement strand
TTGATGAAGAAATGACCTGCTCGGTCACCCAACGACCGGTTCATGGATTCGATGATCGCATGGAGTGCTTTACCCATCTCCGTGGGTGGCACTGTATTGATATCAGACATGACGCTGATGAGATTGGCTGTTTCTTCGTTGTATACATCGTCATTGATTTGGACGAGTTTCAGAAACTCATATCTGGGCTCAAGTCGCTTGATCAAATCTTCCATGGTCATGAGTGCGTACGGCAGATCTGTTTTTCTGCTTGAGATGGAAATCAACGTTTTTAGTACGTTTTTCATCACTTCTGATTTTTCTGGCGTGGGCATTCTCTCACCATCTCCCGCACAGGCGGCATCCCGATCGTTTCTGATATCTTCATGGAAACATATATATGATGATATTTAATATCTTTCCTCAGTTCAGCATATAGGAGGGATGAGTGCCTATGAAGAAACAGGTAATTTGTGTAACGATGCTCGTTATTCTCGCGTGTCTTGCATGTAGCGGGTGTCAACAGACGAATAGCGCAACGACCAAGCTTTCGAGTCAAAATGTGTTTTTGGATTCAACCGTGGTAAAATTCGCGAATGTCTCGCTTGATAAAACGCTTAAAAAATCAGGTGGAGTTGATTCCGTAAAAGTCAGCTGGTTGTTCAAAAATATCGCTGGAAAAATGATCAACATCTCGATAGATGTGCGATTCTTTGATAAGAACAATGTCCTACTGTATAATGCGACGCGATGGCTTCGGTACATGCCGAAAGACTACACAGAGCAAGCTGTCTCACCAACCGCGAACTCCGTCACGTTCATTGATGAGAAAGCAACTCTGGTTGACCATGTGGTCATTTCAGTGAAAGAAATATAGGACCGTTATTCGTTACCACGAAAAGAACAATATTTCGAAGAAGTGACTGTAGTTCGCCATTAGGTTTTTGCTTTTCTTAACAAAAGCAGAACAGCGAGCGCGCTAAGGACAATGAGCAGTTCGAACCCGGGTGTTGATTTTGTGTTCTTTGTAGTCGAGATGGTGAATGAATATAGGTAGTAGCCGGTGTTTTTTACCGTCGGAATAGTAAAATGCGAGCTAGGGTGGAAGCTGAAATTGATCAAGAGGTTCCCAGAAAGCGTCGTAGGCCAGTCTGAAAAAGTGAACGTCTTTGTCTCCTGTGGACCCAGCGTCGCATTGAGTGGTACGAGTTGCATGCTACTATTGAGCCCAGGTTCAGGATCTCGAAAAAAAACGCTAATAGTATCTGAGATACTTGAGTCATTGTTGTATAAAACAACAGCGATGTCATACACACGGATTTCTTTATTGCCGACCGGTGGTCGTGTTTCTTTGAGATGCATCGAAACGTTCTTTATTTCGAGCCCTGTTGAGGCGCTTGCTGGCATACATGAAAGAGGAAGAAGAGCCACGCACAGGAAACCTATTATAAGATACGGCAATCCTTTTACCTTCATAACATCCCTCACTGCATCTGTTATTCCATGTTCCATATTTAAGCTTCATGCTGCTGATGCATAAAGAAGAAAAAAATTCTTTATACTGCTTCCGCCATTATTCTTTGTGATTCAGCAGAATAAAGGGATGGGGAATAGCAATGCTTGAAGACCGCGGAATCCGCAAGGGTGTCGAGGTGCTAGTGACGGACCCGGAGTCGCCAAACCTTCCAGCACGAAAAGCAATCGTTCTTCGAACGTATCCTCGGCCAAGCCGCTGGTTTGTCGTGAAATATGAATCCGGCGATATCGCACAAGTGGAAGAAAGTCAAGTCACCACTATGTTTGAGGAATACAAAAAAACATTATTCTGAGACGTTTAAAACCTGCGTTTTGAGTCTCGAAGGGAGGATACTATTTCTCGTCCGAAGTCGGTGATACGGTATAATTTGATGTCCTGGTGTTTGCCACCGGCGACCTGCTCGACGAGGCTCAGGCTGAGAAGCGATTCATCATCGCGGTATCGCTCGTTCATACCACGGATGGCACCAATCACATTGGTCGGCGTCGTCTTAATGTTATAGGCAATCTCCGAGGTATAACTCCCGCTGGGACTGATGTCAAAAAGATAATCCGCAATCTTTTTCCGTACGCTACTTCTCCGCAGTGATCTTATCACTAACGGTTTTAACATATCTGGAGAAATAGCTGAATTTTCTCCGTCGTGCATCCCATCCACGAAACCATACATTGAATCGCCCAGTGATTAATAAGCTAATCGATTTAAACGACGAAAAAGAAGCGTTTCGAACGACTAGGTGTACTGCGAGTTTCGTTTTAGAACTGCATCTTTACATGCGAATAGTTTCGGTGATATGGGCTAGGCCGGATTCGAACCGGCGACCTTCGCCGTGTGAGAGCGATGTCATAACCAACTAGACCACTAGCCCTTTTGCATAGACTGGTATGGGTGTGAATTTAGGAGCTGGATAAAATGCTTTTGGTGCCCTAAGCAAAAACCTTATCAAGGAATACGATGATGGCATTCTCCGAGAAAAACACTCAGAGGAACCTCATATGGTACGATGGAAGTTAAGGAACCGCTCGAAATCGACCAAGGATACTGCTGATCAAACCGATGTCGCCTCTATAAAAACGACAATACAACGACCACAAACCACCAGCCCCCAGGAGCACCCTGAAGAGACCCCGGTGATGGAATACAACGAGGACCTGTACGCTCAATCAACACCCGTAAGAAAAGCATCATACTCACCTGAACCAAAACAAGAAATGAAACAGCGGACAAGCTGGGAGAACCCGAGCACCATCGAGCAGAATGTTGATAGGCTTGGAACGAAAAAAGCAGAGGGCCTGGCATCACACCCGGACGTGAGTGACCATATTGAAAAAAAGGTCGACCGGCTTATCGCAAAAAAGAAAGTGGAACGTTAACTTCATAGGAGTGTTTTTAATTCTCTTTTCTATTCATGGAACCAGAGGATGGTCGAACAAGAGTGATCGCAGTTCTTCGCATCGGACATCGGATTGACCGAGATAAGCGCATTACGACACATGTCGCGCTCGTCGCGCGAGCGTTCGGGGCGGACAAGATCCTTGTCTCCACCAAAGACGAGAACCTTGCACGAACCATACAAGCTGTCGTAAAACGCTTTGGGGGGACGTTTTACATTGAAACAGGGGTCGATCCAAAAAAATTCATCAAACAATGGAAGGGGACCATCGTCCACCTCACGATGTACGGAGAACGGCTCGAAAAAGCTGTGAAGCAAATCGATAATAACAAAGATATCCTCATTATCGTCGGTGCTGAAAAAGTACCACCCTATTTCTATGAGATCGCGGATTTCAATGTCTCGGTAGGGAACCAGCCACATTCAGAGGTTGCGGCACTTGCGCTATTCCTTGATCGGTTCTCCAATGGAGCTTGGTTGAGACAACGGTTCCACGGAAACATTGAAATTGTTCCTTCGAATAAAGGGAAAAAAGTGAAAGCAAAACAGACCTTGGGAGCACCATGAACACAATCCCGACACCAGGAGAGTGCCTACAGATGCTGCAAGACGTCGGATGCTCGGAGGACGTCATTCGTCATTGTAAGGTTGTTCGTACGATTGCGGTGAGGATCGCGAAAAAAGCACATGCGAACATCGAGCTTGTCGAGGCCGGGGCGCTGCTGCACGATATCGGTCGGAGCAAAACCCAAGGAATCATGCATGGTGTGGAAGGAGCAAAAATTGCTGTGCAACTCGGCTTATCACCAAAGCTTGTCATGATCATCGAGCGCCATCTTGGGGCGGGGATACCGAAGGATGAGGCAATCGCGCTGGGACTACCGCCGAAAGACTACCTGCCGTTCACCCTTGAGGAGAAGATCATCGCACATGCGGACAATCTCATCGACAACGACCATAAACATCCAATCGAGGAAGAGATAGAAAAGGCTGTACAGAAAGGACAAATGGAGCATGCAAAGCGACTGCGGCAGCTGCATGAAGAGCTCAGTGCCCTATGTGGCATGGACATAGATGACATTTGACAGAACCCGAAAAGGTATTATAAGGACCGAGCAGTACTGGGAAAACCGGTTGCAGGGGTAGCCAAGCATGGTCAACGGCGCAAGATCGAGGGTCTTGTCCTGTAGAGGTCCGCGAGTTCAAATCTCGTCCCCTGCACTTTTACCTTTTAAAAGGAGAAAAGCATAATTTTGATAACCCAGTTTAGAATACGGCTTGAAAAAAGAGATTTGAACTCAAAAAAAGAAAATAAGGGTGTTGAAAATCAGACGATATTAGCCTGACTTCCAACATTATGGATTTACTGCATGAATGCTTCGTCACGTTTTACTGAACTGCCACCAGGCTTTCAACTCAACCCCATCGTTGGTCTTAAGGATGTTTCCCAAGGGGTCCCTGAACGCGGCGTAGACACGGTAGGTACCAGTCCCATGGGTCAGATCGGATGCCCTGACATGGTTGTTGAAAATCTTGTCGAGCGCAAGTTGATCGCCATTGTTGATGGTCCGAGGCGAGGTCTCATCGATAGTGTTTTTATCCACCAGCCACTGCCCCTGCGACGTGCTGTAATATTGGACTTGTATCAGGAGGTAACCCTTAATGGTGGTTGAACCAGTGTTCTTGATCTTCGACTGGTTCCGATAGTTAATCACGAGTTTCGGCTGATACCCACTCCCCTGCTCGTTCGCATACATATTGACGTACTCGTTGCCTGTGGGCATGTTCCCGTTGATGTCTCTGTTGCTGCGCAAGCACAGCTTGGTCGTCCCGTTCTTCGTGATCCAGTTGAGATCGGTGAGCGACATGTTGTTGTACCCGTTATGGAGACCCCCGGTGGTCAGCATTCCTCCGTTCCCGGAATAATCGTTCATGTTGTAATCGCTGGTCTGCAGCGGGTCATGCGGATAGGTCGGCTGTCCGTTCTGGACCGTGATGTCGAAATCAGTGGTCGAATAATCGTCCTTCTTGTAGAGGGAGAGTGTCGCATTGTCAAGGTACGCGTTCGAGGGGAGCGACGTGGTGTTGAAGAAGAGGAAACCCCGGAAGACAGTATATGCAGCTGTCGGGGGACCGGTCGGATCCTTCTTCTGCCCTATCGAGATGTACGATGCGGAGCCGGAGACCGTGCCCGTAGATGATGTCCTTGCCGTGTCGTAATTGCCGTTGGATTTGTAGATATAACCGTCGCTGGAAGTCGAATACACGGTCAAGGTCGGGTCGATCACCACTGGGAATGTCATCGCATTCAAATCTGATAACCTTAACCCGGAGAGCAGATACGTGTCGCCGTTATAGTGGATGATCCGATAGGTGAGACCTTGTCTTGCCGTTTCATTATGAAGTTCGTACGCTTCGCCGAGCGGCATACCGCACTTGAACATTCCAAGGGCATCCTTGAAATCAACACCCGTATCGGAAATAGTAATGTTCCCTGTAAGCATCCCTGACATGTTGTACATATTGAGGTTCTGATAATCCAATTTAGTGATGAATACAAGGTATGAGCTTGCATCATTTAATCCGTATTGAGACGGTGGATAATTCTGCAACAAAGTCTTCGTCGTATTACTCATCGTGATTGCTTCTTTCAATTCCGTGTTGTCGTAGCACCAAGTGACATCGGTGCCGGTGAAGACACTCGGATAGGTGACTGTGTTGCCGTTGGTTTGTCCCTGGCTGCTTTGAACACTCTGCAGATAATGGTATGCCCAATTGCTTTGTGGATCAAGATATCCGACTCCCACCAACTTGGTTCTTATAACATCTGTCGTGGGATTCGAAGACCTGTTGTACTCAAACGCCACTGGCCAGGTACTTGAGATATCCGGTTTGAAATAGGCGTTAAACAACCCGCGGCTGTTCCCGGTTCGATATCCATAGTTGTAGGCCGGATGATTGCTTGGAAGCGGATAGAAAGAGTTGTTAATCGGCGTCCACGAACTGTTATCATCCTGATAATTCACTGGCCCTTGATACGCTTCAAGAATATTATTTCCGGACGATGAATCGTAATAGGTGTTCCAAGTGAGACCTCGACCGATGAGAGAATAGTTCTCGGGTGGATTCGGCGGATCGGTGATGTTGATGTATTGGTTCCCCGTATAACTGTCCTTCAGGGTTGCGATACTGATTTTTGCGTCAGCGGACACGTGGAAGTGATGTCCGCTGGAGCTGTTCATATTTGTTGATTTATCGGTCGCGAAGATCGTGTAATTGTATTGTCCGGTCGTCCAAGTGTTATCGGACACGTAGCGATAGTGGCTGCCGCTGATGAGGCTCATCGTGTAATTCTTGTGGGTCTGGTCCGGGTTGGTGATGTTCACTTTGACGGTGTTGACTCCGCTTTTATTGTCCGTGACATTCGTATGAATCGCAATGGTAGACCCAAACCCGACGGTATCAGGGGAATGGGAGACGTTGATTATTCTCGGCGGTGTAACATCGGGTGTGTAACTGCAATAGATGGAGTAGTATCGTGGTTCCTGGTTAAGGTTCGCTGGGTCCGGTGGTGTTCCGTAGGTGAGGTTTTCATATCGTCCTGTGGTCGAATCACCGGAAGAGTCATAGGCGATGCTGGAGGATGCATTCAGGCTCCAACAGGTAATCACATACTGAGTTCCTTTTACAAGAAGTGGCTTTGTTCCGGTAAAGTTGAACACCGCCCAATATGACGATAAAGAGTTGTTGCCTTGTTGTGGGAGCGAGACCCAGTCCTGGGTGGTGGTGCCGATAAGTGCTGAATTATCCGCTTGGTACAACATGCACTTGTATGGTCCCGGATGATTGAAACATTGGTTGATGAATGCGGTAATGTTGTCGGCCCTGCCATTTTCATTTGCCGTGAAAACTGAGCCGCTGATCCGATTTTGGAGTGTTTGTGGTGCATGACCTGTTTTTGTGTACCCGAGAGGGTGGTAGAGGTGAGACCAGTTTGAACTCTCGGTGGTATCGTTGTAATAATTACCAAGCGCACCATAGATGATCTCATTGATGCGTCCCGTTGAGTTGTACACCTTGAAATCAACAGAAAAATTTCCCTCGGTGACACCATCAGGTATAGTGAAGATGAACGACACGTTCTGGCTCCCGTTGTTGATAATGTAGTCGGCATCCCATGCATCAGGGTTGTTGAGTCCCATACCGTCAACTTCAGAAAAAAGACTCATTTCCACCCGAACCTTATCATTGGGCAATATTGAGTGGATCGTGAAGTTCGTCCTAATGGAATCATTCAAAGTGTCGCCGTCGTTCGGAGAGTCAAATGTTGTAAAGTTTACGTTGCTGAGGCTGCAATTCGGGTTCAGTGTATAATATTTTGTCACGTTCCATATCATGGATACTATCGCGCTTGCATCTGTCGAGTTGAAGTATTTCATCACGTCGCCTTCCGTGTGATTGTTCCCGTCCCGGTGATGCAGCGTCCAGGTGGTATCTTTCAAAAAACCAATGGTGGTACAGTTACGCCGACCTTGTAACACAGCCTGCGCAAAGGCCGCGTCGTCACTGTCATCACCGCCGGGTTTGTACATTATCGAAAAATTGGTTGTGCCGTTCATTCTTTGGATGTAAATCGTATCATTCGTGATGGCTTTCAAGGTTGTATTTGCAGTCAAATTATTTGTGGTTATATCTAAGGAAAGTTTTGATGGTCCTGTTTGACTGAATCCGAGCTGGTTCAAATCAATCAATGTCGTGATGTTTTCATTTGCATGTCTCCAATCATAACTTAATGCACCAAGCGTCCCGTATTCTTCGCCTCCGAACGCGATGAATTTCACGGTGTATTTCGGTTTGATGTGATAGGTGTCGTTAAGGTATTGCATTTCTTTTGCGATCGCTAGCATGATCCCAATCCCTATCGCGCTGTCCGCTGCCGCCTGATTTCGGACTCCATCGTAGAGGCAGTCTAAAATCACTGTTTTGTCTGGGTTTGTTCCGTTGATCTGTCCGATCACATTAAAGCTTGATACGTTGTTTTCCCAGGTTTGATTGATCCAGAAATGTGTCACGTAATTAGGGACATTTATATGATTCTCCAAATCCAGACCTGTTGCGTTGTTTACGAAGATGAACGGGCGCATAAAGAGATGATAATCTGGGATGTTATGGGTGTTATCATTGAAATCGTAAAGGATCAATCCGCGGCAATGCCATTGACACACGGACCAAAAGATACTTTGAAAAAGTAAGACGATGTACGGCCAAAAAAGCCGATTGCCATTGTAGGGGTCAGGGAAAGCATCTATTAGACATTGTGGTGGCGCAAGGTCGGGGGCCGGATTTGGATTAAAACTGGGTTCTTCCTCGATGTACGTAAAATTTGATCCTGTTGGTTCCGTGGAATAATTGAAAAAATCATTATATTGCGAGTTATTTGTTATGGTTGTATTTAACGGGTCATTGATAAGATCTTCCCAGGAGAAATTGAAATATTCTGCCGTTTTTTCAAGCATGTACTCCGCGAAGGTATCGAAGTTATAAATGGTTCCATTCTCAACTCTACTCGTATAATTAACAATACACCATGCAAGGACATGACTAAGAAAAAAGCGTTGTGGTCTTTGTTGTAGACTTACATCGTAATAACTGAAATTATTTGTCAAATGATCCCAATAGGTAGGGTCTTCTGTAAAATTTTTGTGGATTATAAAATCTAAGAGCGCACGACTGTCCGAAGCACCGTTTTGTGGAGGTTCTATGTAGAATTCTGATGTTTTTATATTTGTGTTATTGATGATTAATCCTTCGAGGAGAGATCCTCGACTTTTTTATCAATCGCTTTTGGACTGCCTGTCTTATTAAATCCATATGTTATACTTTCGTTATGAACGTTATATAGACCTATTTCTTCCATCCAATTCTTGATATATCTGGCTGCTACTCCTTCTCCTGGTGTCCCGTATGATCTACCTTTAGGATTAGTAATTACAATACTGCTCAGATTTTGAGCTATGGTTTGAATATAAGTTACATTGATTCCAACTTCGTTTCCATTGCCCCCACCTCCACTGTCAGCTTTTACATCTAAATTTTCGGGTTTGATTAATATCACCGTTGACGTTGTTACCAGCATTAAACATACCATTATCACCAATACTTTTTTTTTCATTTCAATACCTCAGGCTCAGCTAATACTATTCAAGTTAATTAAGATAAAATAGAGGTCAGCGAAAGTAATAAAAATTTTTCTTTAAGAAGTTCTCCATATGTTTTTTTAAAGTTATTTTGATTTTACAAGGAGGAAATTTATTTGTATTCTAAATGTTTATATATGATAACCCCGTTAGTAATATTACGGGGAACTAAATTTGAACGAAAGGAATTTGCTAAAAAATTGCTTAGCGATATTATGTGTTACTTCTCTGTTGATACCAACAACAGTTGGATTCAAAGGAGAATCTGCAAATTCATTACAACCAAAAATAATTCCTATAAGCACAACTCAAAAGAAATCCGGTGGTGGTCTTCAAAATTCTTCATGGCCTATGTTCCACCATGATATCCGACATACTGGTAGAAGTCCATACGGATCAAATGGGAACTGGTATGATGTCAAATGGAAATTCCCAATGGATGGACTAACTATTTCTTCTCCTGCTATTGATGAAAATGGAACAATCTATATCGGTGCTGAAGATTTTCAAAAAAGTTTTTTCGCCATTAATCCAAACGGATCAGAGAAATGGCATTTTGGAGTGGAACAATTTATTATGTCGTCTCCTGCCATCGGTTCTGACAATATTATTTATGTTGGTTCAAATGATGGTCATCTTTATGCAGTTTATCCAAATGGAACGATAAAATGGATGTTTGGTATGTCGAATTGGGTGTATTCTTCACCAACCATCGGGATCGATGGCACAATTTACGTTGGGTCGTTAAATAAATATTTTTATGCTATTAATCGAAATGGAACGGAAAGGTGGCGCTTTGGGACAGGGGATAGCATTGTTTCTTCCGCGGCAATTGATGACAACGGTATCATCTATTTCGGTTCACATGATACCTATCTGTATGCGTTGTATCCGAATGGGACTTTGGAATGGCATTATAAGGCGGGTGATAGTATAAATGGTCCACCGTCCATAGGAGACGATGGTACGATTTATGTTTGTTCATGGGACAATTATCTTTATGCAATTAATCCGGATGGAACATTGAAATGGAAGTTCGAAACTGGTGATGCCCTGGACACGTCCCCAGCTATTGCACAAGATGGGACGATATATGTTGGGTCATATGACAGGAATATATATAGCATTGCATCGGACGGCACGGAAAATTGGGCCTATCCAACAGGTAATTATATTCTTTCATCCCCTACTATTGATAAAAATGGTATCATCTATTGTGGTTCATGGGACGGAAATCTCTATGCTCTAAATCCCAATGGAACGCTCCGATGGGCTTTTGATACAGGAGACCAAATAGAATCATCGGCCGTAATAGGAGAGGATGGGACAATCTATATTGAGGGTGGTCAAACATTTGATTCCTATCTTTATGCACTCCATATAATAAATAATCAACCTCCTTCAATGCCGGCTATCAATGGTCCTTCCTCCGGAAAAGCAAACCAAAACTACAATTATACCATCTTTACTACTGATCCCGAGGGAAACAACCTCTCCTTCTACGTGGATTGGGGTGATGGCACAAACACAGGATGGATAGGACCCTTTAATTCGGGCCATGAACTAACCGTCAATCATACCTGGACCAAACGAGGAACCTACACGATCAAAGCAAAAACAATGGATAATTACAGCGCAGAGAGCGGTTGGGGGACATTATCGGTGACCATGCCATTGTCGTATGAGCCACCGCATCTCCAATTTTTTGAATGGTTGTTTGATCGTTTTCCGAAAGCGTTTCCGATCCTCCGCCGTATCTTAGGATTCAATGAATTTTACTAGTAAAAACGAGTCAATATCTCGTCCCCTGCACTTTTACTTTTTTACAGGAGAAAAACGTAATTTTGATAACCCAGTATAAGATATGGCTTGAAAAAAGAGATTTGAACTCCTGTTTACTGATACAATAATGAATAATGAAGCATCCAAGGAAATGGTTTTATAGGAGACCGTTGCTATTAAATTGTAAATAAGGGAGGATCATTGTGCAAACAAATCCTATATTGAAGAAAGGTTTGGTGGTTGGAATCATTCTTTTATTCGTTTGGGCATGTATTACTCCTTCCATCGCACAAAAAACATTTGGGAAGCCATCTTCACAAACATCGAGAGATCATTGGTTGTATGTTGGTGGGAACGGCGCCGGAAATTACTCAAAAATCCAAGATGCCATTAATGATTCCTCAGATGGAGATATTATCTTTGTCTACAGCAAAATCTATTATGAGAATCTTCTGATCAACAAGTCGGTTCAGCTCCTTGGTGAAAATAGACAAACCACTATTGTGGAAAGCGTAAAAAATCAAGATACTTTTTCAGTTAAGGGAAGTCACATTAATATCAGCAATTTTAGAATACTAGCAAACTATACCTATTTTTTACCTTATTGCATTCGTATTCAACAATCGAGCAACGTTAATGTTTACAATTGCGAATGCAGTGCCACAACACCTCATTCATATTGTGGTGCATGTGCATATGAGTCTAATAATGTTAGTTTTTTGAACTTACTTGTCCATGATGTGGATGAAGGCATTGTATTCGTAAAGTCGTTCAATTGTAGAGTGCAAAATTGCGAGTGTTATAATGTCGACCAACAAAGTATCGCGACAAACGAAGGCTCTGGATTATATATTTATAATTGCACGGTACGCGATGGGTTGCATGGATTATCGCAGGGAATATGCATATTTTCAAACGAGACTTCCATAGAAAATTGTCAAATCATAAATATGAGTGATAATGGCATCCAATTACTAGGTGGGCACCCTCATCCTTACGATAAAAGAAGATCAGCCAGCATTCAAAATTCCACGATTCGGGATTGCCGAAACAATATTTGTGCAATATGGATCGAGGACTACGATTCAGTGCTTATCACCAATTGTGAAATAGCGAAATCTGCCGCAGCGGGAATATCTGTGACAGATTCAGATGAGGTCTTGATTTATCGGAATAATTTTATTGATAACAACAATAAGCCTTTTGATTACAATGCCTTCGTTGATTGGGACAATGGTAAAATTGGTAATTATTGGAGTGACAGCAACATCAAAGACTCCAATGGGGATTTAATCGGTGATTCTAATTACAGTTTTAATTACGGCGTGGACCACTTCCCGGTAATGCTCCCATTCGGTAAAACGATTGGTGTACGAATAACCCATCCCTTAGAGAATTTTAGTTATTTACGAAATCTCCAGAGCCGCCAACCACGTTTAACGACCTTACTCATTGGAACAATCAAGGTAGTTGTCGTTGCCGGCACTTTCGATTCTCCAACCGTAGCAAAAGTCAGGTTCTACGTTGATGGAATTCTCCGCCACGTCGATAGAAGAGCGCCCTACACGTGGACATGGAAACTTAATTCGATTAAGATAAAACATACGCTCAAAGTCGTAGCTGTGGATGAACGTGGTAATATAGTATCCGATCAGATGTCTGTCGTACGTATCGGGGTTCCAGCCTCAGTCAAGATTCTAATTGCTGGACTTCTCGTCAACAAATTATTTCAATAAACCTCAATGGCTTTGGTAATCATCGATAGAATCCTAGCCAACAATAGCACTATAAAATTACGATTATCGACAACCGACAAAAAAACCTTACCGGCAAGAGATATATCTTTGATCTCAATGGATTTTGCTAGTAAATACGTGTCAATATCTCATCCCCTGCACTTTTTCATCATTTTTACAAGAATTATATGAATTTTTTGGAATTGTTATAAGAATTTTAAAAAAATTAGAAATTTTTATCGTAAATTGACGAAGCAAAATATGAAATAGTTATGTAAGAATATTGTTATATAAACTATATTGAGGAGGAATAAGCTTTGAAAAAGATTCATCACACTGTTTGTGGATATGCTGCAAAGGAAAAAGGACGAAAGCTTGAACCAATTCAGTATGAGCCTCCGCCACTACATGACAATGAGGTACGAGTCTCTGTGACTCACTGTGGTCTCTGCTATTCAGACGTACATGCGATTGACGATTTTTATGGTATCACCACATATCCGTTTGTCCCTGGTCATGAGATCGTCGGCTATGTCTCAGAACTAGGTCCAGCGGTCACCGATCTTAAGATTGGGGAACGTGTCGGTATCGGATGGCAAGGTCGTTCCTGCAAGAAATGTGAATGGTGCATTAAAGGCGAAGAACATCTCTGCGTCGATGTCGCCGATAACGGATCATGGTCACCCTATGGAGGTTTTTCATCGTCTGCCAAAGCAGAAAGTCGATTTGTGCATCCATTACCAGAACAGATGCCTTCAGAAGTAGCCGCAGTCCTCCTCTGCGCAGGAATAGCGGTGTACTCCCCGCTCAGAGCATACGTGACAAAACCGTCTCAAAAAGCCGGTGTGATAGGCATCGGTGGCCTGGGTCATCTTGCTATCCAGTTCGCCCATGCACTGGGGTGTGACGTAACAGCGATTTCTTCATCACCAGGAAAAGAACAGGAGGCAAGAACCCTCGGTGCTGACCATTTCATCGTTTCTACAGATAAAGAACGCCTCCGAAAGATAGAGTACAGCTTCGATGTACTACTGTACACAACACATGCGAACATAGACTGGACAACGCTTTCCCGTACCGTTCGTACTAATGGAAAATTCGTGATAGTCGGTTTCCCCTCAACACTGGCATTTGATCCCTTAGAGCTTGTTGTTCATCAGCAATCTCTGACTGGGTCGTTCCTTGGTAACCCGACAGCAATGCGAGAAATGCTTTTGTTTGCCCAAGAAAAAAGCATTACGCCAAAAATTGAGCTATACCCAATGAGACAGATAAACGACGCGATTCAGAGACTCAAGGAAAATAAAGCCCGCTACCGGATTGTTCTCATCAATGATAAAAAATGATAGTAGGTGGAAAGGGTAAAAATTTCATTTAAAAGAAGAGTAAGATTTGAACTTCAAGTTGGAATCCTTTCTCCTGCACTTTTTTACAAATTTTCACCGGAGAAAAACCAAATATCATGAAAAATGCTCCCCGAGAGTTGTCGTTGGGTAGCGGGGTGGTTATTCGGCGGGTATAAGTAAAATGCATCAGTTACAAAGGTGTCATTAGTGAAAATGCCGAAATCCTTCATATTGGCGAGATGAAGGAGGTCTCTTGATAGTTTTTTAGAAAAATCGTAAAGATAGACTTTCAGGATGTACTGTCCTTTAGGTGCAAACCGTGGGATCGTCATTGATATGATATGCTTTTCGCCTATAGAGGCTCTGTTGTACCATCGTACGGTGCTATAGCGGCATAGCAAGGGATGAGCCTGAGAAATCAAGGTAGCTCTGACCCAAGCATGGTCTTGATGGAGAGGTGTTCTGATCGAGAAGGTAATGTTCACAGAATCGTTCTTCTTCGTACCGCCATTGGAAGAATCCCATGGCGTGTAGCTGATATTGTCGAACCAGCTGTTCGGATAGGACCCGATTGCCATGACGCCACCAGAAAATGCATTGAACAGGACGCGATAGTGATAGCTCTCGTTTAAAATTGTATACTGACCGCTGGCAAAATTAAAGTTCGATGCAGACTCGATCGGAACTTTCCAAAGCAATGTATTATCGGTCAAATTAATCGCGATGACCCACTTGCCATGATGAAATAAAAGGTGATTTGCAGAAACGATCATGATCGGATGGGTGGCTGTTCCACAAATCGTCATGCATGAGACAGGATACACGCGTTCGGGGTCATGAAGAAGGGCGGAAACATTAATTTCCTCAAGGATACTTCCATTTTCTGTAGAGAAGCGAACTAATTTTCTCCCGCCACCACCCTGGAGCGGAACGCCCATATCAATATACCAGAACCCGCTTCGGGGGTCCATGGCAAATGAAAACCCTGTGATATTCGAATAGTTGATTTTCCATCGCAACGTACCGTTCGTATAGACCGCGTAAATACGGGGGTTTCTGTTTGAACCGTTCAAAGTTGTATAGTTTCCATTGAACGCATCAAAATAGATGGTGTTGTTAATGAGCGTCGGGCTTGCTTGTCCTTGCCCCAGATATGAGTAATACCACGCGACCTTGAGAATATCAGAGGAATTTGTAGCATCTGGATTCACGTCGATTGCGTACAGCCGACCCGAGATGGTACCGCGGTACCGTCCAAGGAGATTCGGTGTTGGAAATTGAGTGGTGAGGTACACCCTGTTTCCTTTCACGCACGCTGAATTTTGCGTCCCAAAATATCTGCCACCAAAGTAGGATTCGTTACTAGAGTTATCCCAAAACGATAACGACGCGAGTCTAGCGCCAGTTTTTACATCAAATGCAAACAGAGGCCCACCCCATGTCGGTACTATGATGGTCCTATTCTCGACAATCGTCGGACTCAGAGGAACTGGTGGCATTGAAAAATTTCTAATTGAAAGATTTACCGCCGGGAAATATGATATCCATTCGACATGGATATTGCGGTGATCCGACGCATTCACCAGTATGACCTTTTCCATGTCGCATGCAACAACTCGATCATGACTGTCAACCATTGGGACAGAACCACATGCAGAAGGGTCTAACGACCAAGGATATTGTGTTTTATTAAACCAGCCCCAATACCCTGAAGACCAGAGCCGGTTACCGTCATAATCGTAGAGGATGAGATTATCGTTCGGATTGAATCTGGTTCCAAAAAAATCATAAAGCCCAAATGAGCATGCTGCTATCCTACCGTTTCCCGCGATACCGATTCCATACGTTCCGTATTTTTCCCCGCCGAAATCATGGTGGTACCATACCTCACCGACATTATTCGTCTCATTTGCGGTTGGAACCGGCATCCTGATATTGTCTGTTAACTGGGGATCACCATGAACCATGCCGCCTCCCCAGGGCGGAAGGATGAAATCATTTGGGCCATTTTCTCTAGCGTTAGCTATTGACGTTAGGGTAAGAAACGTCATGATACCCAAGAGCACCACAGGAAGGATAGAGTATATTATTTTCCCTACGTTCCTTATCATTTTCATGTTTTTTTCCTGTACTAAAAATTATAGGATGTAATTTCTAATCAATTGCTTGAATTTAAATCTTTTTCAAAAGATAAATCATGATAAATCAGCTCGATATGTCAAAGAAGGCACCTAACAATGGCTCTATGGACAATCGAAAAGATTATTAACGATTGTTAACTAATAATAGTGTAGAGAAAAAAAACAAGGGTGAAGCATCGTCTCTTACAAAGAACAATGGGGGATACAATACCATGTTTGATGAAGAAAAAACCGCTAAAGCAATAGAAAAGGTAAGTCCCAGTGTCGTGAGCATCAGCACCGCTCGCACTATGCGCTATGACCTTTTTAGCACCATGGAAGTGAAAGGGGTCGGGTCTGGGATTATCATGAACCCCGAAGGGTATGTACTGACTAATAACCATGTGATAGAAGGAACACAAAAAGTTGATGTCTTTCTTAACGATGGGAAAAAACATGAAGGATGGGTCGTCGGGACAGACCCAAGCACCGATATCGGTGTCATCAAGATAGAAGGTCACAATTTCTATTCGGGGGAATTCGGGAACTCTGATGAACTGCGGCCCGGTCAAATGGCGATCGCTATAGGGAATTCACTGGGTCTTTCTGGGGGACCTACAGCCACTGTTGGGGTGATCTCTGCGGTGAAGCGAAACATCCAGTCTCCTCAGGGGATCCTTGAAAACATGATTCAAACCGATGCAGCAATCAATCCAGGGAACAGCGGTGGTCCGCTCATTGACAGTAGCGGGAGGATCATCGGTATCAATAATGCGATCATCCCGTATGCGCAGGGGATTGGATTTGCGATTCCCATCAACACTGCGATGGAGGTGGCAAATGAACTGCTCGTCTACGGTCGTGTCGTTCGTCCATGGATCGGCATCATCGGGCTGGACATGAGCCCTGCACTTGCATCCTACTATAACCTTGAATCAGATCATGGAGCGTTGATTGTTCGTATCAACGAAGATAGCCCAGCAGATCATGCTGGACTGCGGCCCGGTGATATTATCGTTCAGATCGAGGACGTCTTTGTGAAAGGTGTTGAGGATGTGCGTAATGCCATATGGAAACGAAAGGTAGGTGAGAAAGTGCGGATAAAAGTCATCCGTAAAAATACACAATTCACCGAGGACATCCGACTCGACGAGATGCCTGTGCAGTAAGTGGCATTGTACTCAATCCCTTGCTTGAGTTAGTAACATTTTCTGGATAGCGTATCGCATTATCGGGATGGGGCGAAGTGTGTTTCATGGTTCTCCATCGAACACGATTATTGAAGTATGATTTGTATGATTTGTATGAAAAGGTATAAATAGGGTATAGCGCTTGACGGCCACTCAGTGTCTGCTTATGATGAAAAAAACTATATTTTATGGGAGCGCAACGGTCGGCGAGCGAGGACAAATCGCCCTTCCCGTGAAACTCCGAAAAGAATTTAATATCAACAAAGGGGACAAGCTCCTTGTCATCGGAAACCCACACCACACAAACATCATGCTGATCAACCCAGAAACGATGAACTCGTACCTTGAAATAGTGAGCGAGAACATCAATAAAATAAAATCAACCTTGAAGAAAAAGTGAACCTTATGACAGAAACAGATCTTGAACAAGAATTAATGTCCAGAAATTTCAAATGCCCTTCCTGTGGACACATCGCTGCGTTTTCGGGACGACCAAATGAAAAGGTCATCGTCACCTGCCAATCCTGTAGTATACGAGGAACAATCACCCTGCCCGATTCGTTATCTTCTCCTCATGCCACGAATGGAAACGCGATTGAACTCTCCAACCTGAAAAAAATGTTCGGGGATTTTACCGCTGTCGACGATGTGTCATTTACCGTGAAAAAAGGAGAAATCTTTGGACTGCTCGGACCGAACGGCGCAGGAAAATCGACGATCATTCGGATGCTATGCACCCTGACCAGACCAACAGCGGGAACCGCGACCATCTCAGGGTTTAGCGTGGCGAAACAGAGTGCAAAAGTACGAGAACACATCGGACTCGTCTCAGAAAAAATGATCATGTACGAAGAGTTAACGGCCCGTGAAAATCTCAAGTTGTTTGGAAACCTGTATAATATCCCAAAGGACGCACTCGATAAACGGATTGACGAACTGTTAGGGTTTGTTCGCATGGAGAAATGGGCAGACCAACGGATAAAAACTTTCTCCACCGGGATGAAGCAACGGATTAATGTGATTCGCGCGCTTGTCAATCAACCTGAGATTTTATTCCTCGATGAGCCCACCCTAGGTCTTGATCCACAGTCAACAGCAGAGATACGAGAGCTCACTCAGAGAATCAACACCGAGAATGGAACCACTATCATCCTCACTACCCATATTATGGGCGAAGCAGACCTTCTCTGCAAGCGGATCGGAATTATCGATCATGGAAAAATCGTTGCTCTCGATACACCAGCAAACTTGAAAAAAATAGTATCTGGGACTGACATCTCTGCCTTTGAAATTGAAATATCAAATCTTGATCCTGGTATGATGTCAGCGGTCCAAGCGCTCAAAGCGGTCAAGTCACTCATCCAGGAGGATGCTACGCATCTGCTCGTACGAGCGAACGGCGGCGATGCCTTTGACACTATTGTCGATAGTCTACGAAAAAATGGGGCGAAAGTACGCATGGTAAAAAATCTTGAGCCGTCATTGGAAGATGTGTTCCTGCATCTCACAGGACGCGAGGCACGGGATAAAGTCTCAGAAAATGCTGCAAGTTCTACAGGTATTGGGCATGGGCCACGCAGACGACGAGCATCTAGGAGGATCAGGTAGGTGAAAGTATGAGTGCAAGAGATGTAGTACGACATAGTCTATGGATTTGCTGGAAAGATTTATTAGAGTTTAGCAGAAGTAAACTACGACTTGTGATGTTAATCATGATGCCACTATTCATGATGGTCATGGTCGGTTTTATTTTCCCTACAGGTAGCTCAATTAGTGATACACCCATTGCCATTGCTAATAATGATACCGGTTCATTGGGTGGAAGTTTTGTCCATCAATTGGAGGTAATTAACAATCAAACAGGGATGATGAAACTCAGTACAGCAACCAATTTCGAAGATATTAAAACTAAACTACAAAATAGTGAAGTGAACGGCGGCATCATCATTCCAGAGAATTTCTCGTCGAATCTTCAAACAGGGAAGCAGGGGTATATCACGATCGTGATCGATCAATCGAATCCACAGATGTCCGTGACGATGCAAGGAGTGTTATCAAAAACGATTGCGGCGATGGGTCAACAAACAGCTATTTTCAATCTGAATAGTACCTATCATGTTTCCATCGCGACGGCCACATCAATGGTGACACCCTATACGGTCGAATCAAAAGGCATCATTCCTGGACAACCAAACTATTTCCAGTTTGTCGCCCCGGGTATTATCGCCATGGTTGTGATGATGGCGCTCATGACCGGACTGCCTCATGCGATTTCCTATGAAAAAGACATTGGGACTCTCGACGGGATGCTTGCGGCGCCGATCAGCAGACTATCGATTATCCTTGGGAAAGTATCGGCACAAACAATACGAGGGATGATCCAAGGGTTCATCATCCTGCTCCTTGCAGTGATTCTCTTCGGGGTGGTTATCGAAGGAAATATCCTGTTGGTCATCGCACTTATTATTCTGACGGTTTTTAGCTTCGTCGGCCTTGGAATCTTGATTACCTCGTTTACGGAGAATGAGGAGACCGCGACCATGGTCATGATGACGCTCATGTTCCCGATGATGTTTCTTTCCGGCGTGTTCTTCCCACTCCAGCAGATGCCATGGTACATGCAAGATCTTGCCCATTTCCTTCCACTGACGTATGCTACGACCGCACTACGGAAAGTCATGGTACTAGGTGCAGACATCTCCGCAGTAGGAACAGAAATTCTCATCCTCATCGGATTTGGCATCATTCTTCTCGCAGTTGCAGTCCCAATGTTTAGGCGAGCGATGAGTAAATAAAAACGGTTTTATTCCGTTTCCCCCTCGCTTACCTTATTTTTAAATCAAAAATGATTCATTTTGGAATAATCCTTAATAACTGCCCAGTCATGAAGATAAAATATTTACAATAAAAAATTTAGAAACAACCTACCAGAGGAAAAGAAAATGAAGATAGGTATCATCGGGAAAGGAAACGTCGGTACTGCCCTTGCAAATGGTCTAGGCCGTGCTGGACATCAGATAAAGTTCGGGCATCGAAACCCACAGGAACCTGTGAAGAATGCAATCGAATGGGGCGAAGTGATAATCCTTGTGATTCCCCACGAATCCGTCAAAGAAACGGTAACGAATTTCGGTTCAGCAATGAACGGAAAAACATTGATCGATGTCACCAATGTCTTCGGTGATAATCTGGAACTACCGCAAGGATACACTATATCGGAAGCCGAGGAAATTTAAAAATTGATACCGAAAGCGTATGTGGTAAAGGCATTTAACACCGTGTTTGCGAAAAACCAAAGCAGCGGCCATGTACATAATGCACAGCTCACTGCATTTGTCGCAGGCGATCACCAAAAGGCGAAGCAGACCGTAATGCAGCTGACGAAGGATATTGGGTTTGTCCCTGTGGACTGTGGCCCGCTTCGAGCAGCACGGTACCTTGAGCCTATGGCGATCCTGCTCATTAACCTGGCCTTTAAGCAAAACATGGGTGTCGACATCGGATATTCGCTCATTAAGGGATAGATAGAGAAATCTATTCCATAAGCCGTTTCAGACCCCAGATTCCTGCAAGGATGAAAAAAAGAGTAAACAACAGTAACACACCAAAATCAAGGGGAACGTTTGTCAAATTATTCGTGATTAACAACGAACGAAACCCATCGACGACGTAGTACAAGGGATTTATCCGTGTGACATCTTGCAGAATCTGCGGCATCGCCTCAAGAGGATATAAGGCGTTACTCGCGAAGAACAAGGGCATGGTAATAAGCTGGATGACACCCATGAACCGCTCTCGTCGACGCAGTAACGAAGCAAACACAATGGAGAGGCATGCGAAGCAGGTCGCCGCAAGAATAATAATCCCTATCACACCAAGGATGTTGATGGGTGCTAAATCGAACGTGACACCAAGTGGGATCGCCAGGACGATAATCACCGCTGATTGAACAATCCCCCGTACACCCGCGGAGAGTCCTTTGCCCAATACAATGGAACCTCGAGACGTCGGGGTCGCCATGAGTTTCGCAAGAATGCCGGAATCTTTATCCCACGTGATTGCAATCCCATAGAAAATCGAGGTAAAGAGGATCGACTGCGCAATAATACCAGGAGCGATGAATGAGATATATGAGAGATTACCAGTGTCGATAATGCGATACCGGTTGAACACGCTGCCAAAAACGACAAGCCAAAGAATCGGCTGAATCATTCTTACGAACAGCTCAAACGGATCATGGATGATTTTTCGTACTTCAAACTCAAGGATGACACCTGTTTTTTTTATAAAATCAATCGCCGAGACCATCAGCCGAACCTCTTGAATGTTCTTCGTTGCCTTTGAACTGCCTTCAAATTATTTTTTGAGGATCCTTCTTCGAGTCTTGTTCCTGTGAATTGTAAAAACGCATCCTCAAGTGTTGGGCTTTTTATTTCAAGGTCTTTGAGGGCGATATGGTGTTCATTAAGTATTTGGAGGATTTTAGGTGCATTCTGCACTGCATCTGGTACAACGAACTGCCATTTCCCCGAAGAGATCTCTGTGATGGATGCTGCTAATGCACCTACAAGAGATGTGAGATATTTTTGCGCATCCTTTTGATGAATTCCTAGGTCGAGGCAGGTGGTGATGGTCCCGGTCCCCACTTTCTTTTTGAGGGATTCCGGAGAATCGATGACAGATATTTTCCCTTGGTCGATGATCCCGATTTGATCACAGAGTTCATCAGCCTCTTCCATGTAATGTGTCGTAAGAAAGATCGTGGTGTTCCATTCTTTGTTCAGTTTACGGATATGTTCCCAGACAAGTTTTCTGCCCGCGGGGTCAAGCCCAATGGTTGGTTCATCCAAAAATAGAAGGTGTGGATGATGGAGCATCGCCTGCCCAATTTCAAGCCTTCGAACCATACCGCCTGAATACATACTCACAAGGTCTTTCGACCGCTGGGTTAGACCCATGACATCAAGGATGGTACGGATTCTCTTGGTTCTCTCTTTGGGATTAATACTGTATAATTTAGCGGATAAGAGAAGATTTTCATAGCCAGTGAGAGATCCATCTGCTGATAGCTCTTGGGGTACGTATCCTATTAATTCGCGGACCTTTGACGGTTCTTTCGTTACATCAATACCGAAAATACATGCAGATCCTTTTGTGAGTTTTGTAAGAGTGACAAGCATTTTTATTGTTGAAGATTTCCCTGCACCGTTAGGACCAAGAAACCCGAAAATGATGCCCTCTTCGACTTGAAAAGATATATCATCAACTGCTCTGATATTTCCTTTGTATATCTTTGAAAGATTTTTTACTTCAATAGCGTTCATGGTTGTTGTAACCACAATAAACAATGGCACTTAATCATTTCGTGTTTGCATTTTCTGTTGTAATTTTCACACAAAGTAGTGCGTCAAATTCATGATATCTCTATAGGGAACTACTCCGATAAGCCTGTTAGTTTCATCAGTGATCGGAATTGCGCGAAACCCATAACGGACGAAGATCGCTGCGGCTTCTTTCAAGGTACTTTCAGGCGATAATCTGATGACGTGTTCGACCATGATATCCTTAAGGAGAGCAGTGTCATCAGCTTTCAATAGCTCCTTAATATCGATAACACCAAGCAACTGGTCCTGAGTATTGACAACATACAGGTACATGATGACGACTTTATTTTTTGCAAGTTTAGGGTACTCATCCTGGGCCTGGCCAACGGTCATATCTGGCGGTACTCGTAAGAAACGTACGGTGGCAAAATTAATGATTTTTTCTTCATGGAAATCGATGATTGCCTTGATTTTTTTCGCTTTTGTGGTATCGAGGAGCTTTAAAATTGCTTTGACATCCCACCATGGCAAAATCGCGAGAACATCAGCTGCTTGGCCCGGTGTCATCTCATCAATGAGAGCGGCGACATGTTTCTTCTCTAAGGAGGAGATCAGAGCGCGCTGAACATTCGGGTTGATCTCTTCAAGGGTATCCGAGGCATGTTCGGTGTCGAGTTGATTGAACAGTACTAACCGTTGCTCATGGTCAAGTTCTTCGAGGATGTCCGCGAGATCCTCTGAGGGAATTTCCGAGATTTTTTCTTTCATCACTTTGAGCTTCACGTCCCCTTTGAAGCTGCTAATATTATTCGGGAGCGGTTGGATGTAACTCCAGGGAATCGTACCATTCTGATGGGTCTCCTCCGGTGTTTTTATAAGCCGCGCGACGCGCTTCAATCGCATTCTTTTTAAAAATCCGTACTGGCTAATATCTACTTCACTGACGTAGAGTTTATTACTTCGAAGGATCAGTTTGACATCATAAACAACATCGACTTCTTTTCCTTCGAGGTCCAGGACTTTTTTATCAAGGACGTAGTCACGGAGGAGTATCGCTCCTTCGCTCGGCCCGCCGACGTATTTTTCCGGGTCGTCAATGTCGACGACGATCTCACGCGTAGTCATCACTTTCACTTTTTCCCAGGGGATGAGAAGGGGTGGATATCCGAATGGTCTGAAGACGTACAGGTGAGTGACCTCTGCGACTTTGTCTCCATCGACGATGACGAAATCATCGAGTTTTCCGATTTTTTTATCTTTAATGAAAACATGAGTTCCTAGTATTTCTGTGAGAAAATATGGTGTTCCTGCATTGGAGATGATTTCCTGACCTGTTTTTTCCAACGTTCGTCACCTCTTTTATTATATCACTAATGTTACGAATTTGTAGGCAAGAATGAGGACAAGGACGATTAGATAAATGCGGATGCCCAGAAGTGCAATGCTCACCCATTTAGTCATTTTAATGCGTGGCGTTGCATACTTCTCGTTTATTTCACGTACGACTCGAACCTGGTTTGCAATCGCAGTCATGAATTTTTTATGGAAGGGCGATTTGGTTGAATGCGGTACCATAGAGATGCACACTCATATTTTGTTATCTAAATAATTGAGGGAAAACTACACTCAGACAATAAATGGTTGAAAGGGTAATAATAAATACGACAATGACCATGCTGAGAATGTTTTGCACTTTTGTGTTTTTATATTTTCCCATAATCTCCTCATTGTTCAGTAGCAAAATCAAGAAGACCAAGGCAGCAGGAAGCAGTGTCACTGCGATGACCTGCACGAATAACGTGATGAGTACTAGTGGTGCCCCGGGGATTAGGACCACGACACCCGCAGAAACAAGAATCAGGATATACAACAAATAAAACCAGGGAGCCTCCCGTATTCTGTTGTTCAGGGAGTGCGCCCAGCCCCAGACCTCACCAAACGCCCAGGAGCTCGCAAGCGAGATACAAACCGCTCCTAGAAGCCCTGCATCAAAAAGACCGATGGCCAGAAATACTCCTGCATACTGATTGATATGCATGAGACCCTGTGCTGCTTGCGCAGCGCTCTCAATATTGGTTCCATATAAAACGGTACCGGTGACCACGATACAGAAAATCGCGACGATGACGGTAAACACCGCACCGATCATGGTATCAAATTTACCCCAGGGGATGTCCTTTTCTTTCATACCTTTGTCGACGACGGAGCTTTGCTGGAAAAACACCATCCAGGGGGCAATGGTGGTCCCAATGTTCGCCATCAAAAAGAAAAATAATTGACCCGTGAACCCTCCGGCCGGAAGATGTGGAATCAGTCCTTGTCCGAGCACCGATGACCATGAGGGGTTGACTAAGAAAGCTGCAGGAATGTAAATGAGATTTAGTACGCAGAACAGCAGTACAATTTTTTCCCAAGTCCAGTACCGTCCTTGGAGAATCATAACGATGAGAAGCAAGAGTACAATAATAACAGTAAGAACTGGTGGTATTCCGAAAATCGACAGTGCAGCAGTCATCCCAATAAATTCAGTGATAAGCGTTAACCAGTTGACAAGGAGCAGATCCCCCAAGGAAAACCAGCCCCAGAAGGTTCCGAATGCATCAAAAATAGCTTCAGCATGACCACGTTTTGTGACTGCACCAAGCCGAACCGTCATCTCTTGGACGATGTACGCGATAGGACCAAGGAGTACAAGGAACCATATAAGATCATAGCCAAATATCGATCCTGTGGCAGTATAGGTGGTGATCCCACCCGCGTCATTATCCGCAACCATGACGATAATGCCGGGACCAGCGATCATTAAATAAATTTTAAGTGTTTTAATGAATCTGCGATACCGGTAAAAAAACCGTGCCCAAACCCCTATGCCCTCTTTCATCACGCCACGGCCAAATTAAATTTGCGGAAGGATCGTAATCGATAGTCTTTCAATAATTCGTCTCGGTATTTATCGGGGGGCGAAACGGATAAGTCAGAATTAAAGTTTTCTCTTTATCCCATTCATGTTAATAATAATTGATTGTTGCACATACTCTTTTACAAAATTATATAAGTCACAGTAGATTGAAGCACACAATTCCATAAATTAATAGCAAGAAAGATTTCTTTGAACATCGTTGCTAGATATCGATACGAACAGGCAGGATCACAACCGGGATTCCTTTCCACTGGAGACGACGCTGGATCGCAAACGCGGTTTCATTATGGAAGAGTTTATGGAAAATTGTTTCATGTTGGAACACCAGTTTCGCGGTGAAAAACATCGCCTTGGGGAATTCTTCGGCGATGGATTCACACAGATGACTTGCCGTCTCAACGACATCGGTTGCAACATCCATACGGAAATCCGCGGAGAATCCAAGACGCTGCGCAAGCTGAACGTACTTCATTAATGATTCTTTGACGGAAAGCTCCAATGCCTCCATTTCCTCGACTCCCTTGAACGTGCCAGAGTCGATCTCCGCAATCGAGACAAAAATAATGTTCTTATACAGCCCTGGAAAATTTCGAATTAAGGAAAGGAACGTGTTCACCCCGTACCCATTGTAGCCTTCGACGAGGATGACCGCGGTGATGCTTTTTGGGTTCACTGGTTTTTTGTTCGGATGACCAACGAGGTGAATACTTGAGAGAAGCAACGTCTCATTAAATTTCCTCATCGCTTTTTTAATTTTCACGTAATGTCGATGAATCAAATAGCAGATGATGATCACAAATAATGTGACCACGAGGGTCAGCCAGCCGCCTTGCCCGAACTTCTCATAAATGGTAATACTAAGAATTGTCAAACACAGAATGAGCCCCGTAAGATGGATTGGCAGATGCTTGCTCCATTCTTTATATTTTTTTCTATTAATGATAAAAAAACGAGACATGCCTAGCTGTGAGAGGGAAAACGTGATGAACACATTTATCGCATACATGATCACCAGAAATGTGATATTACCATTCGTAAAATACATCAATATAAGAGCAGCACCGCCCATCAAAACGACCCCGTTTCTCATGGTGAGTCGTTCAGACAATGCAGCGAATTTCTTTGGGAACCATGAGTCGACTGCCATGTTTGCCATCACTCGTGGTCCGTCAAGAAACCCTGTCTGCGCGGCGACGATTAGTAAAATTCCTTCGGAAAAGATGATGACGAATGCAATCCAATACCCCATGGGGAATTGGCCGAATAACGCGGTGGCGAGAACAGCGTTCAATGTCTGTCCGCTCACAGGATGGATATCCACAAGAAAATAACAGAAGTATAATGCCCCGGCGACAAGCGCAAGAGAAGCTGCCATATACATCATGGTTTTTTTCCCGGTTTTCACCCTGGGTTCTCGCATGATTGGTAACCCATTGGAGACCGCCTCTATCCCTGTATATGTCCCAGCACCTAGGGAAAATGCCTTGAGAAAGATTGCAAGGACGCCGATGAATCCTATTGCTGTAAGGTCAGCACCCATTTGATTATTAAAAACAGTGACATGGGTCCCAATTTTTGATACATTACTGAAAATACCATACCCCAAAAGGAGCACGTGGGTCCCTATGAATAAAAGGAATATGGGGGCAAGAAAGAGAACCGATTCTTTTACTCCCCGTAAATTCATAAAAATCAAAAGGATTACTAACAACATCTTAAACGCCAAAATTATATTTGGTGTCTGGAATTGTGATGGTACGAAACTAAAAATTGCATCACCGCAGGCAGCAATAGACACCGTGATCGTCAGCACATAGTCGACAAGGAGAGCAGAACCTGAGAGGACCCCTGCTCTTTTCCCCAGGGTATGAGAAGCGACAATATATCCTCCGCCACCATGCGGAAAATACTCAATAATTCTTGTATAGGAGTACGATATGACAAAAACAGTGAGAGCTGTCGCGAGTGCAAGGAAAATGGCAAGATACGGATGATTCTGGATGACGTTAAACGCTTCTGCCGGACCGTATGATGAGGAAGAGAGACCATCTGCCCCAAGCCCAATCCATGAGAGTAAAGCGATGAGTGAGAGCTTATGGAAAATCGACGGGTCGTGAATGTTGCGAGGGCGGCCTATGAGCTTTGTTTGAATCCTTCTGAAGAGCGATGGTTTGTTCGGTACGTTGTTTTGCATAGGGTTCGCTTCTTTCTCACTACATTTATCATGGAAATTCTTTGGTCAATCTCTCATCGCTGGTACCATGGTGAGAGACGGCGGTTGAACTATATGGATTTCCAATGGCCTATTAATACCTATTCGTCTGTACCTCCTTTTAAGAGGAATATGTGGCAACATAGGGAGAGAAAACGCATCGTTTCTTCATTGAAGGAACGTGAGGGGCATCAAGGAAAAAGGCGGATATGGCGCCTTCGCAATCTTCAGGGGGTCAACCGCGTACGGTCGCGCGGGAAGAGGATGCATTCCCGGATGTTTGACATGTCTAAAAGCTCCATAAGGAATCGTTCGATGCCAAACCCGAATCCGCCATGGGGCGGCATCCCGTACCGAAATGCGTTGAGGTACGCCTCGAAGTCCTTCGGATCAAGGTTGCAGGCCTTCAGCCGTTCGATGAGAAACGCAATGTCATGGATCCGTTGACTTCCCGAGGAGATCTCCACGCCTTTGCATTCCAGATCAAAACCACGGGAGTGTTTCTCGCCCTCAGGCATCGTGTAAAATGGTTTTGAGGTTAAGGGATACCGTGTGATAAAATAGAACTCTATGCCTTTCTCACGCATGAGGTCCCCTAGGAGTTTTTCATCTTCTGTACTTAAATCAGCACCCCAGGTTATCGATGAACCATGCTTCTGGATCAACGTCACCGCCTCATCGTAGGGTACACGAGTAAACGGAAGCGTTGGGACAGCAATCGTTTTTTTCAAAACGGCCAGCTCCTCGGTGCATTCGCTCGCTCGTTTCCACATCGCGTGAACCAGATGCTCCAGAATCTTCATCACATCTTCTTCGCTTTGGATGAACGCCATCTCGACATCGACCGCGGTGGATTCATTCAGATGCCTCCGCGTGTTATGCTCCTCCGCCCGGAAGTACCATGCGATCTCGTACACTCGGTCAAGACCGGTCGCCATGAGACTTTGTTTATACAGTTGCGGCGACTGCGCGAGAAACGCTTCCTTTTCAAAATAACGGAGTTTGAACATATCGGTACCGCCCTCCGATGAGCTTGCGATGATCTTCGGTGTGTGAACCTCAAGGAACTGCTCGGACCGCAGGAACTCATCCGCGGCCGCAAGCACGGCGCTGCGTATCTTGAAAATCGCCTGCGTCCCTGGTTTTCTGAGGTCAAGGACCCTGTTGTCAAGCCTCGTGTCGAAATCAGCGTCGACCTTATCGACCACGCCAAGCGGCAGCGGTGTCGCTGCGA
>Ga0315279_10002311_pt1 | contig 28977 bp, 21 predicted proteins | sample YL17G06_20_MG_FD_203694 | JGI IMG/M metagenome (GOLD analysis project Ga0315279, IMG submission 203694) | Sediment microbial communities from Yellowstone Lake, YNP, Wyoming, USA - YL17G06_20 | ecosystem: Environmental > Aquatic > Freshwater > Lake > Sediment | place: USA: Wyoming | collected... | reverse complement strand
CGGGATAGGCGGTTGCCTCGAAGATTATTCTTCTGGTTTGATTGGCGAGTTCGAGGTGTCTGTTTAAGCTGGTGAGCATTTCGCTGAGCTGGCCTGTTTCGACGCCCGCTCTGAGTATCCGGCCATACAAAGCGGGGAAGTGCTTTTGTCTTTTTTCAAACGCCTGCTCAATACTTACTCCCGCCTCAAGGTCGCCGGCTATATCCTCAATAAGCCTTCGCATCCGGGCCGACCCTACATCCTTTGCGAGCTCTCGCAGGCCTCTTTCGAGAGGGATTCCGGCCTTCGCTATTGACGCAAGCTGCTGATTAAAAAGCAAAAATTCATTCCTGCCAATGGCTGTGGTGGGCTTTAGGGGCCTGGCCTTTTCGATTGAATTTACAGCGAGCTGCATTTGTTTGAGCAGCTCGCCTGCTTCCTGGGGCGAGCCGGCTTCGATTGTGCCCTTCATTAGTCTGCCTGCGGACGTGAGTGCGTTATATTCGAATGTAGCCATTATTCGGTTCCTTTCGGATTAGAACTGGTCTGCACCATTCCGCAAACATTGTTCAGTTCCTGCTCGGTTGTGATTCCCTCGGTAACCAGATGTTTGCCATTCTGCAGCAAATTTATATGGCCTTTGGTTTTGAGAATATTATCAAGCTCATCGAGGTCAGCTTTTGCCAGGATGGCCTTTCGCAGATGGCTGTCCAGTTGGACCATTTCTGCTATAAGTATTCGGCCTTTATAGCCGGTATCGAAGCAGGCGTCACAACCTGTCGCCTCAAACCCCGCAGCTTCTTGCGAAGCAAGAGCGGGGTCGATTTTTGTTTTACATTTACTACAGAGTTTCCTGACAAGTCTTTGGCTGAGAACTGCAGAGACACTTGATGTTACCTGGTAAGGTTCAATACCCATTTCGAGCAGCCGCAATAGTGCTCCGGCAGGGGTCCCGCTGTGCATTGTGCTCATTAGCAGATGTCCGGTTAGTCCGGCTTCGACGGCGATTCTGGCGGTTTCGGCGTCTCGAATTTCGCCAATCATCAGGGCCTGCGGGTCCTGTCTGAGCAGTGACCGCAGAGCCGTTGGGAAAGTCATCTCGCCGTGCGGTGTAATCTGGACTTGTGTGACACCGTCAATTCTGATTTCCACGGGGTCTTCGAGGGTTACAATACTTTTGCCGGGGAATTGCTTCAGGATATGGCGCAAGAGCGCGGCCAGGGTAGTGCTTTTTCCACTGCCTGCCGGCCCGGTCAAGAGCAGCAAGCCCTGGTTTTGTGCAGCGATTCTTTTCAGCGCCGCGCAGATGTGGTCTGAAAAGCCGAGCTGCTCCAGCTCCATAAGCTCTTTATTGGTGTAGAACAACCGGACGACGGCCCGTTGGCCGTGAATTGTCGGGAACACTGCAAGTCGCTGGTCGATGACTGTGTGATTGTAGTTGTTGGTAATTTCGATACGGCCTTCCTGGGGTATATCATTGCGATAGGTTAGCAGACCTCCGAGCACCTTTAGTCTCGCAATTACGTTGTCAGATAGAGATTTAGGCACCTTTTCGACGGTGTTTAAGACGCCATCGAGGCGGAATTTTATAAGTAATTGCGAAGCGGTAGGTTCAAAATGGACATCGCTTGCGCCGGATTGCACGGCTTGTTTGAGCAAGTCGTCTACCAAAAAAACAACGTCCCTGGCGCCGGATTTTTGGTTGTAAGAGCTATTCTGACAATCAGTTACGCGCATACTGCACCCTGCAGATGACAAAGCCCATATCTTTAACACTCTTGGCACAAATAAGACGCAAAAGAGCCCCCAAACGTTATCTGAAAAAACCAAGTTTTTTACCATTACTGCGAAGTTTTTTGTTAACATATTGTTAGGCGTTGCGTCTTAACAGGTGAAAGAATATAGGCAATCAGAACGGTCGGTTATGGCTGGTGAGGCTGTCAGTTACAAGCTTCTGTTGGATTTTGCCGTCTGTGAGACTGTAGATGAAAGTCAGCGGTGGATATTGTCTGCGATGCAACGCCATGGGCAGGAGCTGGTCACAATGCTCTGGCGGATACTGGGGGATGAGCAGGACGTTTGTGACGCGTACCAGAACACCTTTCTGCAGCTTGCACATTGCAAAAGCGGGAGAAAACCCGAACATATAAAGGCATATATTTTCCGAGCAGCAAGCAACATGGCAATATCGATGCTAAGACGAAGAACGGCTGAAAAAAAGAGGTTGTCTGCAACTGCCGGAGAGGATGTAAGAGGAACTTCATTTTGCGACGGGTCGCGCGATGGAGATGCGTCACCTGAGAATGAGCTTGATTGCAAATACCTCATGGGCACATTGCGATGCTATATAGCTCGGCTGCCTGAACACTTAAGGAATGTGGTGACATTGCGCGACCTGGCGGAGCTGTCTTATGCTCAGGTGGGCAGGATGTTGGGCATATCAGCAGCCACAGCGAGGGTTTATAGATGTAAGGCGCTGCAATTGTTGGCGGTGTGGATGAACAAGAAAAGAGAGACGGGACAATGAAGGAGATAAACAAATATAATAGGCGCAGACAAGTCCGGCTCCGGGTGTATGAAGCTATTAGCAGCTACTTTGGCCTGGATGCGGGCTGGGTGCAGAAACATCTTGCGAGTTGTCAGAGATGTCAGCGGCGACTTGCTGCTGTCGGTAAAGTCAATCTTGCGTTGCTGGCTATGAAGTGCCAGCCGCACAGGCTTGATTTACTAATGCGCGCAAATATGCAGGCTATCGGCGTGCTGAGACATAGTCTCCGCAGGGCGCAAAAAGCTCATAGACTTGCTACGGCGCTGCCGGAGCCGAAGCTGTTCGAAAGGTGGAGTAAGCATACCGGCGCTGCGGTAAATATGGCCGCCTGTGTTGCGATTTTGGTTCTTACGAAGGTCGGCGTTTTTTCTTCTATGGAAAGATTTCAGACAGAAGGCCGAAAAGTTGTCAGGCAGTATTACACCAGCCAGGTAGGCAAGGACCTTACAAACGAGATTTTCCAGGAGAAGGCTGGATAGGGCTCTTCCTTGAATCCCCTCGCGATTATCCTTTCAGCGAATTTTTAATTTTCGGTCTATGAGTGGTTCGACGCAGTACAGCGAGATGTTGTCTTATAACCAAATTTCCTGCAATTAAAGTTGGGCGACTTGCGAGAATGTTGGGGACGAGTATAAAAATAACTCTAAAGATGACCATGGGATTCATTTATCCTGATTAAAATGTGATTGAAATAAATCTTGACCATCTTATCATAAGCTCTCGCAAATAAAGAAGGACGGGATTTTCGGGATGCACACTATGATGCCCCGCTAATTCGTTAAATCCAGCCAGGCCAGTCAGTTAAGACTGGCCTTTTTATTTTGTAGCAAACCAAAATTTGCCTTTAGGCGTGTCCTGCGCCCACCCAGGCGTGTCAGTTGAAAAGTGGAACGACCCCTGCAAGGGAAAGACACAACACCCAGACTCGAATCGCCTCTTAATTCAAACGTAAACCTGTCTCACTTCTGTTGAAGGCATGCAACTTGAACTGCGGCAGAGAGTCTGGTATCATGTTCAATAAGAATCAGGTCGCATATTCGTAACTGTTGGTCCAGGAAAGATAAATGAAAAAGTTCTTCTTATTGCTTCTTGTCCTTGCAATTGTCGCGATGGCGGGCCGGCAGCTATACAAGCGAGTCACCAACGCGGGCGCCAAGAAAGAGTTGGGTCGTTCCGCCGTCGCAGTGGCCGTTGAGACCAAACCAATCCACAAGGGCGTTATCCGTGACATCGCGGTTTTTACAGGCTCTTTGGAGCCCAAGTCGCAGTTCATCGTCGCACCGAAGGTAGTGGGCTGGCTGAAAAGACTCCTCGTCGATGTCGGTGACACGGTTGACTCCAATCAGGTCATTGCAATCCTCGACGATGAAGAATTCGCCCAGCAGGTTGAACAGGCCCGTGCCGAATTACAGGTCGCCAGGGCAAACGCCGCAAACTGTGCCAGCGACCTGGACATTGCCAAGCGTGAATACGAAAGGGCAAAAGCGCTTCGCGAGAAGCAAATCGCTTCGGCTTCGGAGCTGGATGTATCGGAGGCCGCATTCAACGCGTGCCAGACAAGATACAAGGTCTCACTTGCCCAGGAGGCTCAAAAGGAAGCGGCCCTGAAAACCGCTGACGTTCGGCTTTCCTACACGAAAGTTCGGGCCTTCTGGGAAGAAGGAGCTCAAAGCAGGGTCGTGGGCGAAAGATTTGTGGATGCAGGTGCGCTGCTGCAGGCGAATCAGCCCATTGTTTCGATTCTCAAAAACAATCCGCTGACGGCCGTGGTCTATGTGATTGAAAGGGACTACCCGAAAGTCAAGGCAGGCCAGGAGGCCGTTGTTACCACTGACGCCTATCCCGACAGGACTTTTGCGGGCATCATCGTCCGCATAGCACCACTGCTGAGGGAAAGCAGTCGCCAGGCAAGGGTGGAAGTTGAGGTGCCGAATCCCAACCATCTGCTCAAGCCGGGAATGTTCGTCAGCGCCCAGGTAGAGTTTGCCAGGCATGAGAATGCGACCCTGGTTCCACTTTCCGCTCTGGTCAGAAGAAATGGGAGAGAGGGGATATTCCTCGTTGACGTGAGCAGCCTTAAAGCCCGTTTTGTTCCCGTGACAACCGGTATCATAAACGGCGAAACGGTTGAGGTCACCGAACCTGTGGTTTCAGGTTTGGTCGTCACGATGGGTAACCACCTTATCGAAAACGATTCGAATATTATGCTGCCGCCAAAGGAGCAGTCCGAAAAGATTCCATTGGGAATCCGCCAAAGCCTGCCCCCGACAGCGACATTCGGGGGCGGCGAACCGGAGGCGAAGCCGGTGAATACGAGGCCAGGAGACTCGAAATGAGGATATCGCGTCTTTCGATTCACCGCCCCATATTCACGATTATGGTGGTTTTGATTGTGGTCCTGCTTGGGGCTATCTCGCTTTTAAGACTCCCTATCGACCTGATGCCGGACATTTCATATCCGACCATCAGCATCTCCTGTACTTATGAAAACGCCGGACCCGAGGAAATCGAGGAGCTGGTGACGCGTCCCATCGAGGAGGCCATGAGCGCTGTGCCCGGAGTCGAAGAGGTAACGTCGGTCTCTGCTGAAGGCCAGGGTACCGTTCGGGTGACCTTCAGCTGGGGGACGGACCTTGACGCTGCGGCCAACGATATCCGTGACCGGCTGGACCGGGTTATGCAGCGTCTGCCGGAGGATGCCGACCGGCCTACGCTTCGGAAGTTTGACCTGGCAAGCTTCCCAATACTGATTCTCGGGGCTTCCAGCAAGCTCGACCCGGTCCAAGCGAGACATATTATTGAGGACCAGGTGAAATATCGCCTTGAGCGTGTTCCCGGTGTGGCTGCGGTTGACATCCGCGGAGGTCTCGAACGCGAGATACATGTTAATCTTGACCCGGCGAAGATAAACGCTTTGGCCATACCGCTCGACCAGATCATCGCGCATGTACGGGAAGGGAACGTGAACATTCCCGCCGGCACCATTGAGAAGGGGAACTTCGAGGTGACTATCAGAACGCCAGGCGAATATACCGACCTCAAGCAGCTGCAGGATACGGTCGTCGCGATTCAGCAGGGCGTGCCCATTCAGTTGAGGGAGATCGCGACCGTAGAGGACTCCTGGCAGAAGATTACAAATATTGTGCGGGTCAACGGCGTGACGGGAATGCGGCTGTCGGTGAACAAACAGTCGGGGAAGAACACTGTTGAAGTGGCACGCGGCGCCCTTGCCGAGCTCGAACGCATCAACCGTGACATACCGCAGATTAAAATCGTACCTATTATCGACACTTCGGATTATATCCGGCGTTCCATCAAGAATGTCGGCTCCTCCGCACTATATGGAGGAGTTTTAGCTGTCATTGTCCTGCTTTTATTTCTCCGGAACATGCGAAGCACCATTATTATTGCTACGGCGATTCCGGTCTCCATCATCGCCACTTTTGCCCTGCTGTATTTCTGCGGCTTCACGCTCAACATAATGACGCTCGGCGGACTGGCTCTTGGAGTCGGAATGCTTGTTGATAACGCCATTGTCGTGCTTGAAAACATATTTCGAATCCGTGAGTCCGGCGAGTTATTGGAGCATGCTTCCGTTAACGGGGCCGAAGAGGTCACCGCCGCGGTCGTTGCGAGCACGCTGACCACCGTAGTGGTCTTTCTGCCGCTGATTTTTGTGCGAGGGATGTCCGGCGTGATGTTCAAGCAGCTCTCCATTGTGGTAAGTTTCTCGCTCCTGTGCTCGCTCGCGGCGGCGCTAACGTTGGTGCCGATGCTTTGTGCCCGCATCCTTCCCTCGGATTTGGGCGATTCGAATCGCAGGCAGACTATCGGACGCAGGATATTCGATATCAGCGGACGATTTTTCAAGCGACTGGAAGACAGCTATAAGAAGCTTCTCCATATCGCTCTGGGTAATCGCGTTTTCGTTGTGATGGCTGCGGCGCTCGTCCTGGCGTTCAGTCTGCTGTTTATTCCATCTATCGGCGCAGAACTGATGCCCCGTACAGACGAAGGGGAAGTCCGTGTGGAAGGGGAGATGCAGGTCGGGACACGCCTGGGTCTGCTGGATGAGAAATTCCAAGTTATTGAAAAAACGGTCAATGAAGCGGTGCCTGAAATCCAAAACATAGTGACCAATGTAGGCGGCTCCAGTTGGCAGGGGACAGGCGGCCACACGGGTAACATTCGGGTCTCACTGAAACCACAATCGCAGAGGTCACGGTCGAGCGAGCAGATTGCATCCGACCTGCGGCGCAAACTCAGCAACATACCCGGAATGATTATTAGGACTCGTGCCGGCGAGGGATTGTTCATACTCCGAATGGGGACCACACAAGGCGACAAGATTCAGGTGGAGATCCGCGGCCACGATTTCCAAACGGCCGATATTCTGGCCCAACAGGTGAAGGGCCTTGTGGAATCCGTAGAAGGCATCACGGATGTGCGACTCAGCCGCGAGTCGGGCAGCCCCGAAGAGCTGGTTCTTATAGACCGGCAGAAAGCCGCTGATATGAATCTGACGGTTTCAAAGATAGCAAATGCCCTTCAGACAATTCTATCGGGCACAAAGGCCGGCTACTACCGGCAGGCCGGGGACGAATATACCATTCTTATCAAGCTCCGGGACGCCGAGAAAATGGACCTCAGGGACATTCTCGACCTGACAGTCGCAAACTCCGAGGGTCAGCCGGTCGTTCTTCGGAACGTTGTTCAGGTAGGCCCGCGGAGCGGTCCCGTCTTGATTGAAAGAAAGGACCAGGAACGTATCATCACGGTCTCGGCGGATATCAGCGGCAGGGACATGGGTTCGGTGCTCTCGGACATACGTGCGAAACTGCACACCATTCCTATACCTGCGGATTTTACAATCGGTTTCGGCGGCGATTACGAAGAGCAGCAGAAATCATTTCGTGAGCTTTTGCTTAGCTGCGTTTTGGCGCTCGTGCTGGTCTATATGGTGATGGCCTGCCAGTATGAGTCGCTGCGGGACCCCTTCGTTGTGATGTTTTCGGTGCCGCTGGCGGCAATCGGCGTTATTCTGGTGCTTTTCTTCACGCGCACGACTTTCAATGTGCAGTCTTTCATCGGATGTATTATGCTCGGAGGGATCGTTGTCAATAATGCAATACTCCTGGTGGACCATACCAATCTGCTGCGTCATCGAGACTCGATGCCGCTTCGAGAGGCCATTGAAGAAGCCGGTCGAAGACGCCTTCGGCCGATTCTTATGACGACCCTGACGACCGTCATCGGCCTGATACCCCTGGCCCTCGGCCTCGGTGAAGGCGGTGAGGCCCAGGCTCCAATGGCCAGAGTGGTCATCGGAGGTTTGCTTAGCTCAACACTGATTACGCTCGTATTTGTCCCCGTGGTCTATTCGATTTTTGAACGTCTTGAGCCGGGGACAACTTCCGGCGGTGAAATTGACCCGGAAAACAGTGCAAATTAACAGCGGCCAGAAAACGCTTATGCTCGGTAAAAGACCTGTCACCATATTGTGCGGTACGATATTGATTGCCAAGGCCTTTCTGCTGTCTTCGTGTTTGTCGCTCGAACCCGAGCCCTGCTGCGATTACATCGGGCCGGAGGCTAAAGCCAATCTGCCGGATACTCGTCAAGAACCTGCCCCGGATCCGCCACAAAGTCATTGGCGGACTGACACAAACAATATTGCCGCGCCCGAAGGCCCTCTGAAAATAGGTATCAAGGAGGCAATTCTTCTGGCTATGGAGAACAACCAGTCGCTTATTGTCGAGAGAATGAATCCACAGATAAAGCGCACATTTGAGCAGGAGGAACTTGCAGTTTTCGATCCGGTCCTCGGCTCCGAGGTATCCAGCAAAAGGGTCCTCGCCGAGAGACTATCTCGCGCCGGCTCGGGTATCGAAGGCTCGACGGTGGATTCTATCACCGGCCTGGTTTCTCTGGCTAAATTATTCCCCACCGGCACAGTTCTTGGACTCGAGGGCAGCACCGGCTATACTGATTCATCCTTGTACAGTGACACACTTACCGCCAACCGTTTCGGGCTTACTGTTACCCAGGCCCTTCTGCAGGGATTGGATGTTCGTGCCAATCTTGCACGCGTCAATCAGGCCAGACTTGACACGCTCATATCACAGTATGAGCTCCGAGGTTTTACAGAGCTTCTTCTCGAGGAGGTCGAATCAAAGTTCTGGGATTATGCCCTTGCTCAAAGACAGATTGAAATCTATACCAACTCGCTCAGCCTTGCTGAAAAGCAGATGACAGAGACCCAGGAGCGAATCAAGATAGGAGACCTTGCCGAAACCGAGCTGGCGGCTGCACAGGCCGAGGTTGCGCTCAGACGGGAAAACCTCATAAACGCCAGGAGCGCCCTCGCAAAGGAACGCCTGGGGCTGTTGCGGCTTCTGAACCCGTCGCGGAATATCGACTGGAACACGGACGTAATTCTTGAATACGACACTTCGCTGCCTGATGTCAAACTTGACGATGTTGACCAGCACGCCCAGGTGGCGCTCCGAATGCGTCCGGACTTGAATCAGACCAGACTGCAGATACAACGCGGCGACCTTGAGGTGGTACGAACCAGGAACGGGCTGCTTCCCAAACTGGATATGTTTATTGCCCTCGGCAAGACGGGTTACGCCGATACTTTCAACAAGGCCTTCAATAACATCCGGGAGGACAGTTACGATGTCACCTGGGGACTTGTGTTCGAAGAGGCGCCCATAAATCGAAGCGCTCGGGCCCTGTACAGCCGTGCCGTTGTGAGCAGACAGCAATTGTATAAGGCACTGGAGAACCTCACCCAGATTGTGCAGGTTGATGTGCGTTCCGCTTATATCGAGGTGACCCGCGCCCGCGAACAGATTACCGCGACCGCCGCCACCCGCAATTTCCAGGGGGAGAAGCTCCGCGCCGAGACCGAAAAATTTCGGGTCGGCAAATCTACCTCCCTGCTTGTCGGTCAGGCCCAGCGGGATTTTGTTGCCAGCCAGATTGCTGAAACGCAGGCCGTCGCCAATTATCTGCAGGCGCTGGTTACTCTATACAGACTTGAGGGTTCCCTTCTGCAGCGCCGGGGCGTTCTGGCGCCAGGTGCGACACCTGTTACCGTCGATATAGAAAACTAACCTAAGCGAAAGAGGCGTTGTTTAACTTTGCAGGCGGGCAAGCTCGTCGCGGCACATTTTTAGCTGTGTAGGGTCGGCGAGTTTTTCGGCCGCCGCCTGCAGATGCTTTATCGCCGGCTCGGGCTTATTTAGATACCTCGAATACAATATGCCGAGCATCAATTCCACCTGCTCGGCGTATTCGTAGCTGCTGTAGTGGGTCAAAAACTGCTCGTAGGCACGGGCCGCCTCTGTCCGCCTTGGGGGTTGTCGCTGGCAAGCTGATTGGCAATATCCAGCAGGTGCTGGCGGGGCAGAATCTGCTCACTATCAAGACCTATAAGGTCCAGATACAACTGGGCCGCGTAGGCCAAGTCGCGCCGGGCAATCCTGCTGCTAATCTCGTTGCGAAGCTCTGTAATCTTGTCCTGGTTCTGCCGGACAGGAGCGCCCTTAAGCTCACGGGCTTCTACCCGCTTGGCCTTTACTTCGCCTGTAAATGGTTCATAGCCGCTCGACACAACATCCTGATAGCGTCGCCGCCGGCCCCATCGCCTTATCATTGCCCACAAATCAAAACCGCTGCCGCTAATCAAACCGGCCGTAAGCAGACCTAATATAGACGCGATGCCGAAGGCGTATCCTGCCAGATGTGCATCGTAGGCAACGCCGGGGGTGTATGCGACGATTAAATTGTCGAACAAAATCATTTTGAGGACAATAAAGTACAATGCCGGCACCTCCGTGGTTCCAATGATGTAGAACCAGTACATTACAGTTATCAAAGTCTGCGGAAAGAGCACCAGATACGCCCCTGTTACCGCTGCGATAGCGCCGCTGGCTCCCAGAGTGGGTGCAGTCGAGGAGGAATTAAAAATTGTATGGCCTATGCCGCTAAATACCGCCCCGGCGAGATAAAAACACAGATACCCGATATGCCCAAGTTTATCGTTGACATTATTACCAAACAGGTACAAGAAGAACATATTACCGATAATATGCAAAGGCCCGCCGTGCAGAAAGGCATAGGTTATGAACTGCCACAGCTTCGGCCGGGTGGGGGTAAGCATAAACTGCTCTGCCCAGGGCCGAAGCACCTCTTCAGAGCCGGTGTACAGGTCTCTGTGCGGCCAGTATGTGATAAGGAAAATAAGCACGTTGACCGCAATGAGCGCATAGTTCATATATGGCGTTCGTCGCGGCCGGACGTTTGTGCGAATGGGCAGCAGCATATTCAATCACCACTGAAAGATTGGAAATCAAAGACAGGTGCATTTTAACGGCGAAAAGCCGCCGTGACAAGACATAAAAAAAGACGTCCCCCCTTCTTGCTTTCGCAAGAAAGCAGGGGGGCCGTCCTGCCCCGAAAATGGGCGTTACAGATAGTCATCCCCCTCGCGGAAACACCGAAGCGGGCAAGATGGATAGTTTTACCCGCCGGCCTTCTCCCCAGCAGGTTGTCATCCAACCAAAATATAAGAAATAAAATCTGCAAAGCCAAATCCGCTGTACAGATAGCAAGACAAAAAACTTTACTTTTTCCTGTCTTATTGGTAATCAATCTTACCACAGCACCTTCATACTTATAATGCAGCCGAGTGCGGCGCAAAATAGTCGCAGGCAGAAAAAGAAGGTGCAGATTCAAGACAGAAGATGGACGGAAAAATGAAACTGATAATCACCGGTTGGTTTTGCGTGGTTCTTATACCACCCCTATTTGGCGCAGAAAACGAGAAGAGCGCTGTCGGCAGCATCTCCTGGAAAAGCTGCCTCGAGCAGAAGTCCCGGTTTTATGCCACCGATGAGGCCATACGCATCGCCGACAACGTGCTTTTATTTCAGCGCGACACCGGCGGGTGGCCAAAAGGCATCGATATGGCCCGTATTCTCGGCGAGGAGGAAAAGGCCAAGCTCTTAAAGGCCAAGAGTAATAAGGATTCCACGCTCGACAACGGCGCCACACACACGCAGATGCGGTACTTGGCCAAAGTCTATAACGCCACAAAAATTGAGCGGTGCAGACAGGCATTTCTGAAGGGGCTTGATTATTTGCTGAAAGCCCAGTATCCCAACGGCGGATGGCCACAGTTCTACCCCTGGGAAGGTCACGCTGAATACTCGAAGCTCATCACATTCAACGACGGCGCTATGACAGGGGCAATGAACGTCCTCAGTGACATTGCAGAGAAAAAACCGCAGTATGCCTTTGTTGATGAAGACCTTCGCAAGAAAGCCGAGAGGGCCGTCCGAAAAGGCGTTGAATGTATCCTGAAATGCCAGATTATCGTCAACGGCAAGCGGGCCGCGTGGTGCCAGCAGTATGATGAAAAAACTCTTGAGCCCAGGCCTGCCCGCATTTATGAGAAAGTATCCATTTGCGGCTGTGAGAGCGTCGATGTCATAAGATTCCTTATCCGCCAAACGGATTGGCGGATTGACAACCCAAGTCCCGAGATTGTCGAGGCCATCGAGAGCGCAGTCATCTGGTTCGACAGCGCCAAACTCGCAGGCATCAGGATCGTTGAAAAACCCGACCAATCTATGGAGCGCGGCTACGATAAGGTTGTTATCGCGGATGCGAACGCCCCGCCGATATGGGCCCGCTTTTACCAGATTGGAACCAACCGACCGATTTTCTGCGGACGCGACGGCGTAATAAAGCAAAGCTTACGCGAAATCGAATACGAACGACGCACGGGCTACGCGTGGTACGGCTACTGGCCTGCCGACTTGCTGGCCAGAGATTATCCAGCCTGGCAGAAAAAATGGACCCCGGGAAAGAACGTGCTCGGTAAGTAACCATCAAGAAATAAAACCAGAGAATGACGCAAATGAAAAGTCCGGTTATAAAACAACGTATCGCGGCAATACAACGACAACTAATCAAAAGGAAGATAAGCTGCCTTGTACTAACAAAACCGGCCAACGTAACTTATGCCACCGGTTTTTTAGGTGAGGATAGCTGGGCGGTAATTACTAAAGGCGGAGTTTATCTTTTAACCGACAGCAGATACACCGAGCAGGCACAGGGCGAGTGCCGGCACTGTAAAATAATCGAACGCACCAGCCAAATGGCACAGGCCCTGGGGAAACTACTAAAAAAGCTAAAGTCCATACGCACGGTAACTGTCGAAAAGTCCGTGTCACTCGATGACTTCGGCCAGATTAGAAAGGCCGTCAAGGCAAGAGTCGGCTCGGCTGCGAATATTATCGAAACTCTGCGGAGCGTCAAAGACGACAGTGAAGCTGCCGCCATAAAAACCGCTGCATCAATAGCTGCGCAGGCCCTCAAACAAACTCTGCCGCACATAAAGCCGGGTGTAACTGAAGGTGAGCTGGCAGGTCTGCTCGATTTTGAAATTCGCAAGCTGGGCGGGACAAGCAGTTTCGAGACGATAGTCGCCTTCGGGCCGAATGCCTCGCGCCCACACCATCGTCCCACCACAAGGAAACTCAAGGGCAAAGATACCATATTGATAGACTTCGGGGCCAAATACAAAGGCTACTGTTGCGACATCACCAGATGCTTTGTGCTCGGAAATATGACTGCCTTTTATGAAAAGGTCTATGATATTGTGGAGCAGGCCCAGGCCGCTGCAATAAAAATGGTAAAAGAAGGGGTCGAGATTGTTAAGGCCGACTCCGCTGCCAGAGAGATTATTCGCAAAAGCGGTCTGCCGGTTTACGGGCACGGCACGGGGCACGGCCTCGGACTGGAAATTCACGAACTACCCTTTCTAAAAGCCGAAAGCAAGGGCAGGCTCAAGGCAGGTGAGATTATTACGATTGAGCCGGGCGTGTATATCCCCGGCAAAGTTGGCGTGCGAATAGAGGATGACGTCCTCGTAACCGAAAGCGGCTGCGAGGTTTTAACCCGCAACTGCCCGCATTCATTTCTATTACCTCGCCGAAAATGAGCTGATATTTATTTACCTGCTCGAAGCGGCCCACTATAATAAGAACGGTTCTTAACCTGTACTGGAATATAGGAGGTCCTTATGAAAACAAGATGGCTGTTTAGAGCACTGGCGTTAGGGCTATTTGTCACCACACCGATATTGGCAGCGGAAATACGCTTCCAGAAAATCGTCCTCGACAAGACCTTCCGCTCTGAAGGTGTCGCGGTGGGCGATGTCAATCACGATGGTAAGCCGGACATCCTCGCCGGCGACGTCTGGTATGCGGCGCCGGACTGGAAGATGTATGAAATCCGGCCCGTCGGCCAATACGATGGGACAAAGGGCTATAGCCAATGTTTCGCTAATTTCGCCCAGGATGTCAACGGCGACGGCTGGGTCGATTCGATTATCATTGGGTATCCAGGCGAACCCTGCCGATGGTATGAAAACCCAAAAAATAAGCCCGGTCACTGGAAAGAACGCATAGTTGTCAACAGCGCCTGCAACGAAACGCCTATGATGGCTGACCTGCTCGGCGATGGCCGGCCCGTGTTGCTCTTTGCCGTTCGCCCCCAGGGAATAATGGCGTGGTTTAGCATCCCGAAAGACCTCGAAGGTTTGTGGGATATGCACACAATCGCCGGCCCCAACGCTCCCGGGACGGAAAGATACAGTCACGGCCTGGGCGCAGGTGACCTCAACGGCGATGGCCGAAACGATGTGCTCATCACAAAAGGCTGGTGGGAAGCACCCGAAGACCGCACCAAAACCAACTGGACGTTCCATCCTGCCAGCCTCGGTCCCGATTGCGCCGATATGCTCGTCTATGATGTCGATGGCGATGGTGACAATGACGTCATTACGAGCTCAGCGCACAATTACGGCATCTGGTGGTTTGAATCTGCCTCCGGTGAATTCAAGCAGCACGTCATCTTCGACAAATTTTCACAGCCGCACGCGATTCGCCTGGTGGATATGAACGGCGACGGCGTCAAGGATTTAGTCACCGGCAAGCGGTATTTCGCACATATGGGCAAAGACCCGGGCGAATACGAGCCGGCGGTGTTATACTGGATTGAATTGAAAAGACCTCAAAAAGGAAGCGTTGAGTTTATTCCGCACAAGATTGATGATGACTCCGGCGTCGGGACCCAATTTGAGGTCGCAGACCTCAACGCGGACGGCAAACCCGACATTGCCGCCTCAAACAAAAAAGGTGTTCATATCTTTCTGCAACTGCCGCCTTCTGCTGGTTTGTAGAGAAAATTTACTCGCCGGCACCACTACTTAAGGGCGCACAGGCGCCTCTGCTTTACCAATTCTGAGCGGAGGCGATTAAAACCGGTGAAGAACCAAACTAAATTTTCGCTGCCAGGATGACTGCTGCGAGTTGACAATCCCCTGGGAATCTCGCTTTGCAGCTTACGACCTGCCGAGGGACTTAAGGTATCTCCTGGATTTGCGAAGGCGCATCCTGGATGCTTTCTTTTTCACCGCATCGTTCGGGCGGCCAAGCTTGGCAGCTATCTTCGCAGTGGGGGTGTCGGGAAAAAGCCTTACAAGCAGATTAATGTCCCGCTTCGACCACGCCCCTTTAACAAGTTTCCTTTTTGCCATGGCGTGACTCCTTTCATTTCAAGAAAACTTATCGCTCTAAAATGACTGCGCAGCATTTTATTGAGGGACACAGCAATAGTCAAGCACATTTTGCTCAAAATGGGGACATAAAGACACATTTAATCGCAGCCCCTCTGGTCCGCCTATCAGCGGGTCGCCCCGACGACATGGGGAAATCCTTTCCCCACACCCTTTGAGGGTTCGAATCCCCCTCTGCAGGGTAAGCGACACCAATGGAGGCGGGGGGATTCGAACCCCCGTCCCGAGATGTTTCCAGGCAAGCTTCTACATACTTAGTCGTTTTATTATTTTTTTTCGCCTCACCGAGCGCCAAGCGACAGGCTCTTGGTTTAGCTATTTCGGATAGGTCTTACCGCACCGGCCCGAACAACCGGCTCGGCCAGCCTGCTATTTGACGCCCATACCCGACCCACAGGCAAGGTCAAGGAAGGACGGGCTGCCAGCTTAGGCAGCCAGACGCAACTGATAGTTACCAGTTAATCTTTTGCCGGATGATTAGCCAGGCCAACCGGCATCCTGGGCATGCAACCTGCCTTTCCACAATCCGGTCGAAGCCATTCGCCCCCGTATTGACTTTTCAAAAATCATGCAGCGGTTCAATCCACCCTCGGTTCATCCTCACTATAGATATTATATCGCCTAATACGCCAAATTGCAACAAAAGTTTATTTTTAGCCGTTTTTCACATTTTGGCCAGAAAAGTGTTGACTTGGCTACTGATATTGGATATACTCATTTTTCACAAGCGTAGCGGTACACCCGGGTGGAGGTTGTGTGTGGAAGGTCTGGCATCAAATGGCCGGCGAAGTATCTATTGTTTATTCGGAGGGTGGAATATGAACAAACTTCAGAATCTGTAAAGGTTGGCCATACCTTACTATTTCCGTTTTGAAATAGCCCCTCTATGGTATTTTTCGCACATTGGATTGAGTGTCGGGGCTAAGAATTTTGTCTTTCAAATTTATGTACTATGTATTCATAGGAGGCAGACATGAAAAAGCATTCAATTCTTATATTGGCGATAATGGCTTTATGGGCAGGATGCTCTCGGTGATTTTCTTTTAACTATGAAACCACGGAATAGTAAGGATGTAATGTACAATGAGCTGAGATTGAACTTTTTAGTAGTGAGTTTTTTTCTTGTGAAATAGATGGTTTTGCATTCAGGAAGATTTAATTGTAAGAGGATTAAAACTGGATGTTCAAATATGAAAAACAAGAATCAAAGGAGGTAGATAATTATGGTTAAGAATAACAAGTTTTGGAAGAGCTTTGGAAGGTTATCATGCTGGATAGCTTTATTGGTTACCCTCCTCCTGTTGTCGCCAGCTTGTGATGAGCTGAAAACAAAGACACAACTGGTGAAAGATTTGATGCAACTGATAAAGGAGGAAGAGCAGGCCCTCAGACCGAAGGAGAAAGATTTAACAGATTTGACAGCTAAATATCCTAAGGTAGAGGACCGAAATAGGGACCCAAATGTGTTAGAATCTTTTGAGAGTTTAAAGAGGTCCATCAACAGAGAACAGACAACTCTGGATGTGAAGAATGCCTCAGTACGCGTGATATTAGACGATATGGCAAAGGAGGTCAATGACCTAAGCAAGCCCAGTTCACTGCAACAGATAATCGCCGCGGTAGTAGAGACGCTTCGCGGGCGGGTGCCTTCTGAGATAGCGGCCCAGATTATAAAAGAGATTATGGAGAGGCTCAAAAAGGCTGGTAAGCTCACAAACGAAGTTCACGACGGGGTGGAAAATAAGCTCAATGCACTTTCAACTATTCGTGATGAGCAAATGGCTATCATTGATCGCTGGGAGTACCATTCCGCGGAGCCTAATGAGCTTCGTAGGATGGACCAGTTGATTGCTGAAGCCGATACCATCTCTCTGGATGAAGAGGTGGAACTGGTTGGAGAAATAGCGAGGGAGCTTAACCAGATTGTACCTTCGGTTGTTCCTGTTGTTGCCGGGAGCGTGGTTGATCGGGGTTCCTTTATTATCGAGGAGGGCCATCCGCCACGTCTCGAAGACCTTGATGATGGGATTCTTGCACCTGGTAGCGTGATAATACTGCAGCTACCACCAACGTGGACGCTGACAGCTCCAGTAACAATCGAGCCGAATAATAATAACCTCAGTTTGGACATTTGTGGAAATCAGCCCGGCAGCTCTCTCATAGAAATGAGGGTAGTTAGTGCGATCGAACCTAACAGGCCCGACGACAGTATTGTGGTAACGTTCAATGGGGTCCAGATTGGTAACAGGACGGGCATTGTGAGCGGGTCGCTGACTGTTCTACCTGGCCGCACTTCGACCCAGGATTTTGTGGTGCTTCCTCCGGGCTGCCGACCACCACCCTTAGCTGACATGACTTATGACGGCACTGTCAATTTTAAGGACCTTGCGGTACTTGCAAATGAGTGGCTTACGGGAACCGAAAGACCACCCGTTGTCCCGACCATTGGTAACCCTGATGGAACGTGCCCACAGCAGCCCGGATTTATGATTCGCACAGTGAAAAAGGCAGACGGTAATTGGGGCAACAACGACAACGAAGTGTACCAGGCGATGAACGATCTGCTTGATGGCAAGCTTCCGAAAGGGGTTGGCCGCGACACTGGCCCGCCCGATTTCATTGAGATTAGCGAAGAGAGTCGCATATCGAGGTTTGTTAACCTGTACGATAGCGGCGGTAATCGTGGCGAATTCGTTGGTGACGAGCCCTACCCGTGTGTGGACCCGTTCACGATGCCGACCGCAGACCCGGCCGATGGCGATGACGATGACAACTACGCGACCGAGGCCAGCGCCTGCATCCAGTTGACAGCAGGTTACCACATCATTGCTGTCAACAGTGATGATGGCACAATCATCAAGATTGGCGGAGTCGAGATTGGCAGAACCGGGGCGTGGAAGGGTGCTAGTACCGACAACTTCCTGTTTAACGTCCTGACACCAGGCCTTTATTCGTTCCAAGCCCGGAATCTTGAAGGCGGCGGCGGCTCGGCGTTAGAGCTGCATGAAGTTCTGCCCAATGGCAGCAGGATTCTCCTGGGCGATGTTGCTAACGGCGGCTCTCCAGTTTATGCTTTCCCTGAGTAAAATAATTAAATAATCTGCATCATTTCGGGGCCTATAGTGATTAGTGCTGTAGGTCCCGTTTTTTTGTGTTGCGTTAGCTCGGTTTGCTCAGGTTCAAATCCGCAAGTCTTCAAAACCTCCGCGAGCTTTCAGCGATGACCTTTGTGGAGGTCTTTTTTATTAGATATTTGAAAAACGGCAAGTTTTTTACATCCGGCCCTTAAGCAGGTTTTTTATCTCTTGCTCCGAAAGCGCTCGGTCGTAGAAACGGATCTCATCGATGATGCCCTTTGCCGCGACGTTGCCGGGCCTGGCGCCAATCCACATAGGTAGCTGGTTGAGAGGCAATTTGCCGGAGGGCTCGGCCTGGCCGTCGAGTGTGCCATCAACGTAAAGCTTTATCGACCTGCCGTCGTAAACCTCAGCGATGTGGTGCCACTTGTTATCGGTAACTACTTTTCGCCCATCAAGTCTATCTTCATAGTTCCACATTACGGTTACAGGGCCTGTCATCTCGACCCATATATCGATTCGTCTGCCGGGGCCTTCTTCCGGCCATTGGATGCCATCTTTCCATACAATGTAATGGTAGTCGTAAGTTTGCTGGAGTTTTACCCAGGCGCAGATTGTAAAATTCGGGGCATTGAAGAAATCCTCGTGCGGGATGACGACATAGTTCTCGCCGTCATACTGAATCGCCTTTCCCCGCTTTCCATCAACCCACTTCAGGTCCGGCTGAACAATCGCGTGATTTTCTCCAACGGCATTTTTTCCAACCGGACCTTTTCCCTCATCAAAGCTCCAGTAGCCTTTCAGGCCCTCGCTTTTGCCGGACCCGTGTTCAACCACTGTGCAGCCCGTGACAAATACTACCAAAATGAGTGCCGCAACAAAAATACGATTCGTCTTTCTCGTAACCATTTTCGCCCCTTTCACAAGATGTTTGTGAGGTTTCCTTTTGGACGGCTATGATACCGCCGAACGTCCTGCAAGACCAGCGAAAAATCGCAACCTGCAGATGTGCTCCTGGAACGAAACTATGTCTTCAAATTTTCTGCCGCCGTGAATACGGAGATACACAGTGTGGGAGTTTGGTTTGACAGAAACAGATGGTTCAGTTATTGTTTGACGTCGAAACGATAAGGTGACACCTGTAATTCCATTTGACCGTGCGATATACCGGTCAATGTCAAGGAAAGGAAATGATATGCCGGCCAATATAGCCCATATGCTTATAGCCCACAAGGCGCTGCAAAAGCTAAAAGAAAAAGGGGTTGCGGAATTCACGGAATTTGCCGAGATGCTCGATGATACTTCTAAGGCCAGAAACTACAAGGCATACGTGAACCTCGGAAGCATAGGGCCGGACCTGTATTACTACAGAAGTCTGGCCCGTTCCCTCAAAGTTATGCTTGTGGAAGGCTTCGTCCAGGCGACAGGAGTAACACCCTGGTCGTACCATTTACACTCGAACCGTCCGAACGAATTTCCGCTGAAGCTGGCTGAAATTATGTTCAGCGACGTAACAAGAAAAAAGGGGAAAATCGAACTCTATGCTGATGATATCAGGAAACTGGCCTACATTGCGGGTCATCTGACACATATCGCGGCCGACCAGATTATCCACCCCGTAGTCAACCGCATTGCCGGACCTTACTACCGCAAAGGGGGCAATCGTATGAAGCACCGCGAGTGTGAGGTTTTTCAGGATTACTTTCTCTACGAGGAGGTGTATCGCCTCGAAGAAAAGACCGGGCCAAAGTATAACTTTTTTAAGCAGGATTTTCACGCATGGGCTGACTGCGTAAGTGGACTGTCGATGAGAAACACGGAGTTATGGTTTCGGTATTTTCTGCAGAGGGGGTTTGTGGAAACATACGGGACAGGGCCATCGGAAGATGATGTCGAGGACTCCGTTGATAACCTACTGCTTACGCTGCGAGTCTGCCGGACGTTTGGACCCTATAAAAAAGCGGCAAAGGACTACGAAAAGAACAGAGAAGATTCGGCGATGTATCAGCAGTACATCAAGAGCGTTGATTACATCAGGTACTACCGGCTGGCGGTGGAACTGGCGGTGGTCTATCTTATAGCCCTGTATGAAGTCTATTTTGTGCTCAGAGAGGGAAAGGATTTCACCAAACGGCACAAGCAGCGATTTTTGCGGATTGTCAGCGGAGCGGATTTGTCGTGTCCGCTTGAGCAAAATATATTCGAGAAGGCATCCTGTGCGCTGAAGAACAAAACAAGCATGACAACAACCATCAAAATGCATTCCTCGAAACTTTTGACTAAAACAAAACTATTAACAGCAAACCGAATCTTCGAGGCCGCAAGCGAAAGTGACATCGTCAAAGCGTAATGAACACTACCCAGGAATTTATACTCCGCCTCCGGATACGAAAATATTCCCCAGATGGTGCTGGAAGAACAAGGGCTGTGCGATATAATTGAGAAATGGATTTATCGATTGTCATACCGGCCTTTGGGGAAAGCAAGAAAATAGCGAGCGACGTTGAATCGGCGGCGAAATTCCTGGCAGACCACCGCCTCACAGGAGAAATCATAGTCGTCGATGACGGCAGCCAGGACGGTACTTCCCAGGCTGCCAGAAACGTCAAAGTCCCTCCGCAAATCGCACGAAGAGTCCTTCGCTACGAGCAGCACCGAGGCAAAGGCCGTGCCGTCCGCACCGGCATAATGGACTCGAAAGGCGATTATGTGATGTTCGCCGACAGCGGCTCCTGTGTTCCGTACGAAGATGCCCTGCGAGGGCTGGAGCTGCTAAAAAATGGGCAGTGCGACACCGCCCACGGCTCAAGGAAAATGCAGGGCTGCCACATCGGAAGGGCCCAGAGCCTGTATCGGCGAATCTGCTCTCGAATCTTTCACTGGTATGTCGTCCACAAAATGGGGGTGCCGTCCGAATTCACCGACACACAGTGCGGGTTCAAGATATACCGGGGCGACGTCGCCAGGCGTCTATACGGCAAAGCCATCAGTGACGGGTTTGCATTCGATATAGAAATAATAATGCGGGCGCAAAAAGAGGGCTATCGCATAAAAGAGTTTCCCATCACCTGGAGCTGCGACCGCGACAGCCGATTGTCGCCGACCCGCAGTATGTGGCGAGTGCTTTCAGAACTGACAGCCATCAAGCGTGCCCTTGCCGGCAAATAAACGCCACTTGATAATGAGCGAGCAAGCCAAGTGACAGTTCATATAAGCAGCTCCTCCTTCTTCCACGGACCAAACAACAAAATCTTATCCTTGCGGATTTCCTTGTCCCCGTCTGCAGGAATGACCATAGCCCGCGTATCGGGATGACGTGAGCAATACTTGCCAATCTCTTCCGGCGTCATAACCATAAAGGCGGTCGAAAGGGCATCGGAGGCTGCGGCGTCTTTGGCGGAGGCCCAGGCGGCGAGCTTGCCCTTGACCGGCTGATCTGTGCGGGGGTCGATGATATGCTGACCTTTCTTCAGACCTGATGCGCCAAGTGAGTTATTGCGAAAATGGAGGCGGGCCAGGGTTTGGCTGCGATTGCCGGGGTTACTCAGCGTAAGAGGCCAGCCTTCTGTCCCCGCGGGACCGTCAAGAGCCAGCACGGAGCTGTAGCCGCCGTTAATTAAAGCGGTATCAATATCCCACTCCCGCACCAGCCCTGCAATTCGGTCAACGGCGTAGCCCTTTCCGATGCCGCCGAGGTCAACCCGCACAGGGCTGGTCAGCAGCTCCACCGTATGTTCGGCGTCATTCAATTTCAGAAGGTGCATACCTGTGTGCCGGCGGGCAAAATCCAGCTCCTGCTGCGAGGGTGTCCGCGGCGTTCCATCTTTGTTGCGCCAGCAGCCAAGCAGCCATCCAATCGTGACGTCAAAGGCGCCGTTGGTTTGGGCATTAATGCGGGAGCTAATCTGAAGGCACTCAAAGGCAGACAGACCCAGCCGCAGAGGCCGGTTGGCGGGAAGATTATTAATCCTTGAAATGTCGCTATTTTCGACAAAGCGACTAAGCTCCGCTTCCAGGCGGTCGAGCTCATCAAAGGCGGCGTGGGCGGCCTGCTGGGCGTAGCGGGCATCCTCCTCCACGGTAAATATCTCAAAACTGGCGGCCATAGCCTGATGGCAGAAACGCTGCAAGCCGGGCAGATACTGCCAGTCATCGCCGAAAAAAGAATTCTGTGGTTTTTGCTCATTCATATTCATCGCCGGGCCGGACAACCTCCTGGACACGCATTTGCTGCTCGAAGCGGTCCCACAGCTCCTGCGTGACATAACCCCGCAATTCAATTCGGGGGCGCAATTCCATATACGTATCGAAGACAGGCACGTAAAGGTTTTTCTGGCCTGGAGGAGGTAATTGGTACAGCTTCGTCAAAAGCTCCTGCTCCACGCTCGGCGAGGCGATAATCAGCGCCGCCGAAACCACCTCATCGGAAATCTTGTCGGACCATTTCGCATTTGGGAAGGACCGCAAATACCAGGGAAGCGGCCAGTAGTCGTGTCCCGGACAGATAACTTGAACTTGCATCCACCGACCATCTTTGTGAACACGTGCAATCCCCTCCACCCTCGCAACCATTCCAAAGACATCCATAGTCGGATGGGCATACACATAGGGGTTGCGATTGTCGGCGTAGAACCTGTAGCTTCCCAAGTAGGCCTGCCAGGCAAGGTGCGTCCCGCCAACAAACAATAACAAGCCTACCAAGCACCGAGTCAAACCACGTGGTGCCAGCTTCAAAACTGCCGCCGCTCCCACGCCGGCCAATATAACCATACCGTGCAGAAAACCCAGCAGACACCACGGCGTTTTGTAGGGTATCACGGAATATATAATGGTCATAATGACCGTGTAGAAGGCGATAAACCTGAGCAAACGATAGTTGCCGCCCTTACCTCTTATTGCAACCACCAAGCCAACCACCGCCAATACGACAATGAAGGCCTCGCTCCAGACAGGCCCATCGTAATACCTGGAGTATATGAGCATTTTTAGATAGTAGTGCCAGGGATAAATATGAATGGCATTATGGCCGGCGCGGCCAAAATACGCTCGGTAAGTGCGAAAAGAATCCAGAACTCCATCAGGATTGGTTAAAAACGATGAGTAAAATAAGGCGGAGACTATCGCGGCTGTTGCAAAACCCGCAAGGAAATGCACTGGTTTCAGCCGTTTTCCTGCACTCGGACCAACACCGGATTCCCGGCGGGACATCAATACCACAAGCAAAAGCGCTATCGCCATAGAGCCGAAGGCAATGATGCAGGTTTCTTTGGTGGCGTGCATCAGCCCAAGGAAAACCCCCGTCAAGATGGCCCACAGCACATTTTTGTTTTGAGTATAGCGGTAGCCACAGGCAATCGCGCCAAAAGTGAAACAGACAAGCAGGATTTCCTGGATGTAATAACGGCTGTAGAAGACCATCGCAGGCGAGATGGCAGTCAGGACGGCGGCGAAGAAAGCGGCCCGCCAGGACATCGTGGCGGGTCCCAGCCCATCGACAACCAACAAAAACAGGACCACCAGCAGGACACCAAAAAAGACAGGGACCATCCGCACGGTAAATTCGGTCGTGTCGGCAAGCTCGTGAGCACGGCTAATCCACGCAGGGATTAAGGTCAAATAGTTAAGCGTCGGCCCGTGGTACTCACTGGGATTATACGTGTAGCCGCGTCCCTCAAGCAGGTCGCCGAACTTACAGGCGTGAACCGCCTCATCACCGTGCATCGGCCTTTGCTGCAGGCGGGGCAGGCGCAGCAGTAGTGCAGCAATTGTCGCAGTCAGAATAAGCGCACAATATGCTTTCGGCCATCTCGCGGACATAGTCCCGTTAGACATCTTCCTGCTTCTCAGGAGATTTTTTCTGTCAGACATATCTGGTTTTTTTATCCGCCACGACGTCTTTGGCGGAAATGTCTAACGGGATCATTGCACCGGCTTGCCGTAAACTTCCACTTCAATATAGTGATTCAAGTCGTTGCCGGTATTGCCATTGCTGTATAAACGGACATAGCGGGCGCGGACGCCCTTTGCGTCAATGAGCTTGCCCTCGTTGGTCTCGGTATAGTGCATATTACTACCGACGCCCAGGCCGGCGGAGTTGTCAATATCGTTGTTGAATACCGTCTTAACATTCGTGATAAAGTCGGCGTCATCGGCAACCTGCACCACCACGTCATAATAAACCCGCGCCTGCTTATGATAGTGCCAGACCAAAATCGCGTATATCTCCTGGACCGCTTCAAGGTCAATGGTAACGTGCTGCAGAAGCGGACCTAATTCAACGTAACTGCCGTCAGCGGCCTCTTTGTCCCCATCGGTAATCATTTCGATTTCGCCGATAATCGGCTCTTCATCGCTGCTGGTTACGGGTTTACCCGCAGCGACATTTTTGACCCCTGTGGGGGCCAGGAACGGCGGACGCGCCCTACCCATCGGTTTCTCAAGATTGGCCACACGTGTATCCTGGGGCGTGCCTACAAACATCGGCTTCGGCAGCTTAATCTCAATCGGAACCCAACCTGCCGGAGCCGCAGTATTCGTGTCGGGGGTCTGCTTAGACGTAGTATCAGTAGGGGTTTTTGTTGCCCCCTGAACGTCTTTCTTGTCGGTGCTGGCCGGCATCTGTGGCACAGGTTCAGGAGTGGTCGGCGTCGCAGGTGCCTTATTAACATCGGCTGCGGGCTTCTCGGCCCGCCCTTCCGTTTGGCGGGACGGCGGGGTCTGCGGAGAAGACTTCCTGCAGGAAGCTACAAAGAACAAAGAAATTGCAAACACTACCAGAACACAAATCTTCACAGTCGAATCAAAACCTTTTCTCATTGTTTTGGTACCTCATTAGTTAATTGGTTAACTGGTTAATCCGCCAAGTCGTCGTGGCGGACCGGATGCGGTTATCTTATCCTATCCGGCCACACCTGTCAAGCCGTACGGCAAAGTTTTATTTAGCTCCCGATCCGCCAAGTCGTCGTGGCGGACTGCGCAAGCCGACCACACCGCTGCCTCAAAGGAGCGCCAATATCCCCCCGGTCTTGATGTAGAGCACAACGGCATATATACTTTATAGGTTCTTTGTTTCCGCCACGATTTCTTTGGCGGATTCATCGAGGAAGTGTATGAAGATATTGGGTATTTCTGCGTTCTATCACGATAGCGCCGCCTGCCTGGTCCAGGACGGCGAAATAATCAGCGCAGCCCAGGAAGAGCGTCTTTGGCGGACTGCTGCTCGGCGCTCTCATCGTGTTTACTCAAGGCTCCGCCCTGTCACCCTTTACATATGCCCTGTTCTAAAATGCCTCAAATAAAAAAACAGGGATTCGGCAAACCGAATCCCTGTTTGAGGTAACACGCCCTATTAAACTTCAAACAGCTCTATCCTGATGTGCGCTCTCTAAAGCGGCGTTTTTCATAATGCGCGCCCACCTGAGGTCATTTGAACGGGCGGCGGCTGGAGGCCGACTTTAGCCAGAATCACATAGAGAACAAAGCCAATCACAAAGGCGATGACCGGAGCAGGACTAATGTAGCCAAACTTTTCCGGCTTTATCATCGGCAGGATGGCAACAACGAAGCCAACGAGCCAGGCGATGTAACCGGCCAGGTTGACTCCGCTTCTCGGTCCCGCCCACTTTTTGCCGCTGAGCAGATAGTCAGCAACCATCGAACCGCATATCGGGCCGAAGGACGCCCCGATAATTGAGAACACGCTGGCAAGATTGAGCGCCTTGCCTGTCACAGCGAGGATAATGGACACAATTGCGCCTATCGAGACCATCACTGTCTTGTTGGCCTTGGGGAACATTGTGCCGATGGAGTTGCCGGCAATGAACGAGCAGAAGCATGCAGGGGCAAAGCTGGCAACGGCAAAGAGAATGAACATAATCCTGGACAAAAAGCCGCCCTGCTCGCGGATGACGGCGTCAAAGAAAAAACTCTTCATAGCGGGGTTGGCGCCGTGTGCACCGGCGACGGCAATAAGCGGCAGGCCGCCTGCGATGACGATTGCCAGAGCAATTCCGACAAGCCCGCCGAGCCGAGCATCCTTCTCGTTGCGGTTACCCATTCCAAGGTCCACTCCTGCGGCACCAGCGGTTGCAAAGAAGCCGACAACAATTGCTATCATTGTCAAAAAGCCTTTGAGAGGGTCGGCGCCTTCGGCAGGTTTGAACTTACCGGCGCTGCCGACGTTGGCAAGGAAGACGATGAGAATCATAATCAGCGGGACAATCGGCAGAAACGTTGAGACTTTTCCAACGTACTGGATACCCTTAGTGGCCACAAACACCGCCAGGACCGCCCAGATAATTGCAACTACCGTGAATGCAGCGCTACCCTGGAACTGACCTGTGGCCATAGCAGACGGTTTCCCCATCGCCTGCAAAATAAAGTCTGCCGCTACGGCAGTGTTGACTGCGAGCCAGCCGAACTGAAGCAGCCCCATCAACAACCCCGGCATCAAAAAGCCGCCCAGGGTGCCGTAGGTTGAGGAGCCTACGACGTAGAGCGGGTATCCGGTCTTGACGCCCAGCAAACCCGGCACCAGATAAAAGAGGTAGTGGCAGATAAGGGCCGCAATAATAAGCCCGAGCAGACTCAAACCCAAACCGGCCTGGGAGAGCGTGCCGTCGGCAATCCCCATATAGAACACGACCCACAGGAAGATGCCGGCGTAGGTAGGTGCCGTGCTCTTGTACCAGGGCGTGCGCTTCTCCGGCGGATTAGGTTTGGCCATACTCAAATAACTTGGCAGCATTCCGTTACTCATAATCTGTTCTCCTAACTAAAATACACCAATACACACTCCCCGGCGATTTGCCGGGTATTTACGAATATAACATCCGGCCATCAATTTACCGAATGTTTGAACCGCAGCCAATAAAATAATCTATCTGTGCAATCCGGATTCCCTTGCCACATTATGGATACAATAAAATCTTCTAAACGCATTTGCAGGCGTTTGCAAATCCTGTTAAATATACAAAAATAGCTCGCTCGGCTGTTATTGTTCCGGCTTGGTTCCGATAGGACTTGTTTCAGTGCCATCAACATTGCATTTGCCATTTCCTTCTTTATCTGCTGTGCTCGAGCTTCTGCGTTCCCACCATATCGGGTGATGGTGCTTAGCCCACCGAGAACTTACATAACCCGATATTATCACTTGCCACGTGCCGGGGTTAGCCAGTGTTCCCAGGTAAATATGTGCGATAACAGCCATGACAAGGAACAAGCAGCTGTAGCGGTGCGCCTGGTAGAAAATCTCCTGGATGTTTGCGTCGAAGACAGGAGACATCCTTACCAGACCAGACAGTATAGACACAAGGCCAAGCGAGACGATGGCCCAGAAGTAAGCTTTCTGGCCTCCATTAAATCGACCGGCGGGAACGTCTCTGTCACTTCCCAAGTAGCCGCCGAACTGTTTGGCCCATTCCCAGTCGTAGCTTTCAAGGCGACAATCTTCCGCCCATCTTAGGGCAATAGCAGCCAGTCCCACGGTGAAAACAGGGGCGGCCACAAGATGCACAATCCACAGCCAGCCGCTCAGTGGCTTCCCAAAGTATATCGTGGCCGCGAAACCTGTAACAGCCAGCGTAAGGAAGCCGAGGATTGTAGCGATATGAATAAACCTTTCCCAGAGACTAAAGCGGCGCAAGTCACGTTTGTCCCTGGCCAGTTCGGGGTGCCGAGGTCCGAAGAGCAGGTAGTGCCCGATAGCTGCCACCACTACAGCCGTGATACCGACTAACGAGACTATGCGAAATATTTTATCTAACAAAGCTATCCAAAACATGCTATTTATATATCCTCAAATAGACCTACTGATTTTTCCCTGACAGTAGATTCAAAACACGGGCTAAGCCTTGAAACACATACAAGATTAGAACCGCAGCTAAAATCGCAGACGAGCAAAGTGCTACGACCATCAAAAATGGACGGAATATAAATGAGAAAGCAAATAACTTCGTATAAACAAGTCTAAGTCCCTGAAATTCAATCATCTTTTTAACAACACCTTTTTCGGAAGCAAGAGGCGTATCAACTTCAACATCTGCGAAAAAGAAAGGTGCATCCGTCGAATGACAATCCTGACATCGGCGAGCGCCCAAAGATTGTACTGCCGGTCTGACATCGTGGGCAATGGGCCATAAATAAGGTTTAGCCGCCGGATGATTGTCCTGCTGGCAGAGCTTCCCTGCGTCATCAAGATAGTAGAGTCTGCCGCCGGCAACATAAACCGGCCTGCCCTCGACCGATTTTTCCGACGACAGTTTCTTCAGCGCTTCAGCGGCATGTTCGGTGGTCAGTGACAGCCAACCGTCGGAAACCGACAGCTTCTCCCTGGCGAAGATTTCACCGACGGTTTGCCTGATGACTTCGAGGGTAATCGGCGTAACATTTTGGTCTTTTATAACGCCCCAGAAGGCAGGCCATATCAGCTTATGAGGGGCAATTTTACCGTTCGGCTGTTTGGCAAAGACGGGGGACACTATATGCGGCATCGCATCCGGCGATTTGTTGACGTTAATTGTTCCTAATCGGTGGGCTCGCGAAGTTTTGGTAAGGTAAGTATTCTGTGCCGGCCAAGGGCCCGAATGGCAGGCGGTGCAGGTGAGTTTATCAAAGTGCACCGGCGGGATGCCGGGATGCTTGGGCACGGGCGCACCCAGCCGGCCTGCTACCGGCGTTGATGACGAGTTTTCCCCAAGATGGCAGCCCTGACACGATGA
>Ga0315279_10002310_pt1 | contig 28983 bp, 13 predicted proteins | sample YL17G06_20_MG_FD_203694 | JGI IMG/M metagenome (GOLD analysis project Ga0315279, IMG submission 203694) | Sediment microbial communities from Yellowstone Lake, YNP, Wyoming, USA - YL17G06_20 | ecosystem: Environmental > Aquatic > Freshwater > Lake > Sediment | place: USA: Wyoming | collected... | reverse complement strand
TTTTAGACTTGAAAACTGGATGGTTTGTTTGTTACAGTCTGTCATAGAAATGGCCTTTCTGTTTGGGTATTAAAATAGTTACAACTTTTTACACTACAAACAGTTAGGCCATTTTCAATCAAAAAATCAGAAAATTCTATGAAATATTCGGGTTAACTACTCACCAATTAACCAGTGTGAGTGGTGAGTGGCGAGTAGATTGTGCGGCCTCTGCGGTTAATAAGGAATGCAGGTTAGATAATCGCTGTTTTGTGTCTGTGGCTGTGGCATTCGATATTCACTGCAACCGGCAGCGATGCAATATGACAGGGAGCGGTTTCCACCAGAACATCCAGGATAGTTGTATCTCCGCCAAGACCTAATGGCCCTATGCCAAGTGCGTTGATTCTGGAAAGTAATTCACTCTCAAGCTTGGCATAAAACTTATCGGGATTTCGCTGCCCCAGTTTCCGCAATAGAGCCTTTTTAGATAGTTGACAGCTTAGCTCAAAATTTCCCCCAATACCCACCCCAACAATAAATGGCGGACAGGCATCGGCGCCCGCATTCTTGACAACATCCACGATCCAGTCGATTATCTCATTCTTTGTAGCGGTGGGCATAAAGGTCCTGAACTGGCTTTTATTTTCGCACCCCGCCCCTTTTGTTATTATTGTTAATTTCAGCTTTTTACCCGGTGAAACTATATGGTGAATTATAGCAGGCGTGTTTGAGCCGGTGTTTTTGCGTTTCTTTAGAGGGTCGGCGACAACGCTTTTTCGTAAATACCCTTTTTCGTAGCCCGATGCCACGCCGGCATTGATTGCGTTTACAAGAATTGCCTGACTCCGATTGTTACTTTTAGAAGCCGCCGATTGAACGAAAGTCTGGCGCGGAGCTTTAACAGCCACATCCTCTCCCTGCTCCACAAAAACTACCGCAAGTCCCGTATCCTGACATAGAGGAATATTTTGCTGTGCCGCTATGCGTGCGTTTTCAATCAGCTGATTTAGAATCTTTGCTGCTGTCGGACTGGTCTCTTTTTTTATCGCTTTCTCTATGGCAGCTAAAACATCATCAGGCAATTCATAGCAGGCCGCTATACAAAGCGACTCGACCGTCTGAACGACTTTTTCAAATGCAACATACCGCACGATAGTTACAAAGAACTCTTAGTTTTACTCAATATTAACTTCCAAGGTTTTGTATGTCGTATTGCCGACTGCATCAGTTACCTTGATGGTAACAATATGGTCGCCCTTTGTTAATTTCTCTTTTGCGTTCACTTCGATAGTGAAATTCTCGTCTGTCGTATCATAAACCAAATCGTTGGGCACCGTGCCTATCCAGTCGGCGTTGCTATCGATTGTATATTCCAGCTGCCCGATTACACTGAATTCATCCGACACCTTAAAATCGAGGACCCTGTGCGGCTCGCCATTTTTAGAGACCGATGTCATTTTTATCTCTTTGATAATCGGCCCGGTGTTATCAATTACCACAGGGTCGCTGATTCTGGTAGCCGTTAATTTGCTTGCGCTGGTGTTGCTCCGCTGGTCGCTTGCAGTGACCCTTACTTCGTATCGCCCGTCCTCAACCGTCTTCCCATCCCACTCGAAATTATCTACCTCGAGCTGGTCTTTCAGCTCAATCCAGCTTGTCCTTCCGGTCTTTCGGAATTCTATCTTATAAATTAGCTTGTCGGCGTTCTCGTCTTTAGCTTTATAGGCGATTTTGAATACGCCGGTTTTGCCGGGCGCCTCAATTCGAGTGACAGTTACCAATTCAACCTTTGGCGCCAAATTCGGCACGGTACTGGCAACCGCAATCGCTCTTATAAGGGGGCTTGTCCGGCCATTTGCACTTTGCAATACGAGCTTATATTGGCAGAATCTGCCCAATGGACAGCCCAGCTGCACCGGCTCTGTTACTTCCGCCGGTTCGGTCCATCCTGAAAAAGTCGGGTCATTTACGTCTTTGACATTTCCGCTGCGGGAAGCTGCTTTAATCTTACAGCCGTCCGGAATATCCGCCTCAATCTGCAGCTTGCCCCAGGTGGCCGGCTGACCGGCATCAATAAGGTCGGAGGTATATGTGCCCTCCGCAGCAAATTTTTTACCCAGCTTCATCAGCTTGGCGGGATTGGCTGTCCCAACATATACATCCTCACCCGAAACAGCTATCACCGTTATCTGCGACGCCTTCCCATCCTCGTAGATAATCGCATTCTCCTCCAACGCCGGGTCAACGCTGAAAAGCTGGCCGCTATTTCCGGTTCCTGCAAGCAGCTTCTTATCCTGCTCTGCCAGACAGAAAAGAACAACATTCTCAGAGAAGACATCTGTCACAAAACCATCCTTGCTTATCTTGTATATGTAACTGGCCTCGCCTGGCCTGGCGCCTTTCGGCGGTCCTACCGGCTTTTGTGCAGCCATCTGGTCTGCAGGTTCCTTAGTGTTTGCAATTTTCAGCTTACGGCCGCCCTCACTTCTATCCGGCGCCCTTGCTTCATCTGACGGCAACTGCGGCTCAGGCCGACCCGCCATCGGCATCTGAACGGCAAAGTCCATCTGGGTCTGGACTATCTTGGCTGATGTTGCTGCCGCATGCAAATCCCCTTCTGCTGCAAATAATAGCGCGGTAATCTCGGGCTGGTCAGAATCATATAAAACTGTCGCTTGTTTAGCGCGCGGGTCTATCTTATACACGACTCCACGGATGTCGCTGCCGGCGTAAATGAAGCCATCTCGTCCGCTCGCCAGCGAAAGTATATTCTTGTCGCGACTATCATAGACAACCTGCGCATCTTTACCAAAAGAATTGAGCTTGTAAACCTTGCCTTCCGGCCCCGTCCCCAGATAGATGTCACCACCATCATCAACAGTTATCGCGAAAATATATTTGGCATCGTTCGGCTCAAAGATAGTCTCAATCCTGGTTCCTTCAAATCGGCACAATTTGCACTTATCGCCGCTTATCCCCGCTAAAAGTCTGCCTGCCACATCGGTTGCCATCGCAAAAATATGTTCGTTCGATAGATGCTTTTCACTTTCAACCTTGTTCGGGTCCACAGGCTTATTGGCATCGCTTGGCTGCGCTGGTTTTGCACCCTCGGGGGTTTGAGATTCTGGAGGGTAAATTTTCGTTAATTTACCGAGGCTGTATTTGTAAATCCCGCCGTTAGGGCTTGTCCCTATGTAAATTGTCCCCCCGCTGACAACGATGCTGTTCACCGACCAGACATCCTTGAACTCCTCAACCACCGCCTCAGCCGCTCGTCCCAGCTGGATAGTCCCTCGTGAGCTTATCACCACATCCTTGGCCTGACCTTTCAACATATCAGGCCCCGTAGCCTGACGCGTAATCTTGCTGCTCACCGCCGGACAAACCGAACTGGCAGCCAAACAAATCAAAAATATAAACGCAACTGCCGGCACCCTGTCAAATTTATCTCTCATACAAGACCTCAAATATAAAAACCGAAAAGACTTTGAATTTCACCAGTAACTTTTCACTTATGTTTTTATTTTTGGTTCCACTCTTTTACCGTTATTTGCAAGACCTTCTTGTCTATAATTATCGTGCTGGTCTTTAAACTATTCTCAAGCCAGTGTTGATATGGCTGGCTTCTTATCGTCCTCTTGGCATTCTGTAAAACCAGGGCCTTCGTCGCCGGAAGGTCGGGAAGCTCTGCCTCTTCGACCGTAACTCCCCCTGGCGGCAAACTCAAAACACAATATAATCTGGACCTATCGATTCGCAAGGTATTATTCAGTGCATCAATTAAATCCGGCAAATTTTGTCCGATGAACCGGTAAGGGACAACCTTCCTAAGAAACTGCTCATAGTCCTGTGCACCACATACGGTCAGCTCATATTTTCCGGGTGCCAAACTTTTCGGTATCTTCAGCGACAAGGGGTATCTTTTTTTTCCTGCAAGAACAGATTCCACAACTACCTCGACCTGGATTTGGTCGCCTGCCTTAACCTCTAAGTCCGACAAATCCACCGACCATAGATGAGAGGTGATATCTTTGGGTGCTACCTTCACGTCAAAATCCATCGATTTGATGTCCACTTTTTTATACGGATTGTTCATAAGAATCGCAACAGCGCCGCCGCTTTCTGTTACGACCTCAGCGATACCCAGGCCAGTGGAGACATTTTCAAATATAATCGGCTCGAAACCATCCAAGCCAATAGTTACCTTATACTCAACCGTATGGTCTGGCGGAAAATCGCCCAATACATACGCCGCCGCGGCTACTGCTGCACGCATAGCTGCTGGTGTAAGCAGGCGATTGTTGGCAACCTGGCAGTTGTAAATGCGAATCTTCGGGGCATTGTAACGCTCTATCCGAATCACCATCGGAAATGTTCGTGTTTTTGCACCAATCTGGCCGAAGACCGCCGCACCCTCATCTATCGTCAACGCACCAACCGTTTCCACAATGCTCGCCACCTTAAAAGAGCGAAGCAAACTCGATACCACCGTATGCACCCTACCTGTTGCCATTGGTAAATCGACCGGACCATAACCAAGGAAGCTGTGTCCGAAGCCATACACATTATCACCCCTGACTTCGGTTACCGTCCCATAGACGCTCATTGTTATGTCGCCGCTGACCAGCGGAACCGCAAGACATGCACCTGGTAATAATTTGACCTCTTGTTTGCCGCTGCCTCCGGCGGATTGTTCGCTCCAACCCTTACCCTCGGTGCTGCCTCCGATACCGCAAACAACCATAAGCCCTAAAGGCTCAACAGACGCACTGAGCTGTTTATAGGCCTCGGCCGGCAAAGCCGGAGTAATCAACAGACACGGCAAAATCGCAGCTCCTGCTGGACTGTTGTTTTTTGAGAATCGTGGGGTTGTAATTTGCCTGTCGATTTCAGAAAAATCAATGGCCCTGGAAAAATCAAACACAAATCCCATCTGCTCAGAGCTGCCCCAGCTACCCAATGGTTCTTTATTAGGCGTGCCTTGACCCACCTTTAACATTTCCTCAATCGGTGTCGCTCCATAAATCGGGTCTTTACTATATGCCCAGGCGAAAGCCAGCGCTCCTGCCAATCGGCCCTCAATATAGACCGGCGAACCGCTGCACCCGGCCACAGGTCCAGTGCGCACGAAACGTTCATCAGTGCCTTTAACCAAAATAGCGTCTCTGCCCGGCTCTATATTGCGCACTACGTCGATGACCTCCATACCGAACTTTTCGACTCCGGCGCTGCCATACTCGGTAAGACAATAGGCCTGCATCCCTGGCTTAATCTCGTCAAGGCTGATATATTTGTTCGGGTCCCAGATGCCTTCCGTCCCATTAGGAACCTCTGGTTTGCCTGTCTGTCCGCCGGCTACGCAAAGCGAAGTCAGCAGAACCGCAAAAAAAGCCAAGAAGCTCAAGCCTTTCTCCTTTGCCTTTTGCCTTCTTTCTTCCGTCCTCCGCCGTCTGTCTTCCGTCCTCTGTCTTCTGTCTTCTGTCTTTATTTTTACCATTCACACCCTTTCTACTAATCTATTAACCCTGAAATTTTAACATCGGATATATTCATTGCAATATAAAACAAATTTTGCTACAATCCTACACTGTGACCAGGATTGAAACCAAATAATCAGGATCCGCCAAGACAGGATGGCGGATAGCTGATGTTGAGTAAGAAATGGAGATGAAAATGAAAGCCGAACATCGGCATGAGCTGAAAACAAACGAATTAGTTGAATGGCTTACCAATTTGCCGCAGTGGGCCAGAGAAAACCTGATAACGCTCATAACCATAGCAATCGTGATTGCTGGCGCCGCAGGTTTTTATATCTGGAGAGTATATACAAAAAATGTAGTTGTCGCTCAAAAACAGCAGCAGCTCACCAGCCTGCTCACGCAGCTTATGGTTAACAAAATGCAAATCCTTAATGCCCAGGCCGACGGCAGGGATGTTTCGTTCATCCTCCTGCAGCCAGCCGAGGGTCTCAAAAACCTGGCGCAAAATGCAACTACCAGCCAGATGGCCGCCTTCGCACTTATAAAAAGAGCCGAAGCCCTCCGGTCAGAGCTGCACTACCGAATCAATCCTGTAACCGGCCAGGAGCTGACCACGCAGATAGAGCAGGCAAAGAGTAGTTACATCCAGGCAGTCGAAATGGCCTCTTCGAGTCCATCGCTGTTAGCCGCCGCCAAATTCGGCCTGGGGCTGTGCGAGGAGGAGCTTGGCAACTTTGAGAAAGCCGGCCAAATATATCGTGAGGTCTCGCAAGACCCCAACTTCGGGGCCACCGTAGCCGCTACTGCCGCAAAGCACCGCCTCGAGACAATGGCTGATTACAAACAGAGATTGGCCTTCAGGCCCGCCCCAACACCGATTATCCCCCTAACACCGCTAATCGAAAAGCCACTTATCGACATCAATCTGCCCTCTGATATAAATCGCCCTGCGGAAACTAACAAACCTGCTGTGAAGAGTTTACCCATTGAGATTAACTTGCCTGCTGATGTAAATAAGACCACCAAAGGGCTTGTCCCTGACATCAATCGGACGCCTCAAGCTCCCGATACTGCTGCTAAACCCGCCGATAGCAATGGCGTAAGCCATCCCGGTGATGTGCCTGGCAAAAACTGACAAGCGAGATGGCCCAGATGCCACAAACAAAATGCGAGCCATTGAAACTTTACGTCAGCAGCTCAATCAGAGAACGCAGGATTGATAAGTATCTCAGTATCCGTCCGGAATTATCGGAATTTAGCCGCCGTTTCCTCCAGGACATAATCAAGCAGGGCGCCGTCAAGGTTAATGGCAAAGCTGTTAAGCCCAGCTTCAAGCTAAGCCCGGGCGACGTAATAGACCTGACAGTCCCCCAGCCACCCAGCAAAGAGATTCTGCCCGAAGAAATCCCCTTGAATATCATTTATGAGGACGAAGATTTAATTGTGCTCAATAAACCGGCTGGCATCCTTGTTCACCCTGCTCGCGGCAACACCCACGGCACTCTGGTCAACGCCCTCGCATTTCACTGCGACAAGCTTTCGAGCGGCCTGGGTGAATTTCGCCCCGGAATCGTCCATCGGCTCGACAAAAACACTACCGGCGTAATGGTCGCTACAAAAAATGATACTGCGCAGTGGAGAATCGCCAAGCAGTTCGAGCGCCGCCAGGTAAAAAAAACTTATCTTGCCATCGTTCACGGCACGCCTGACCTAACAGCCGACCGCATAAACGCCCCGCTGGGTATGCACCCAAAGATAAGAGAAAAATATGCAATCAGACCCATAATCGGCAAAGAGGCAACAACCTTCTATGAAGTCCTCGAATCTTTCCGCGGCTTCTCGTTTTTGAAGTTAATGCCTAAGACAGGCCGAACCCACCAGATTCGCGTGCATCTATCTTACATTAAGCACCCCATCGTCGCCGACGAAACATACGGCGGAAAGCTCGTCTATCCGTATCAGTTACGAGATGCCGAACCTGTGGTCGAAGAGCCAGCTATAAACCGTGTTGCTCTTCACGCCCACAGTCTTGAATTCAGGCACCCCACAACAGGTCAGATGATGTGCTTCGAAGCTCCTCTGCCGCAGGATATGCAAAACCTCCTCGATTTGCTGCGCAAATACCGCAAAAAACCTCAAACATGATTTGTGAAACACGATACTTGATTTACAATTCACGATATTAGAGTGTCAATCCAGCGCAAGCGGGAATCCATACAAACTTTGAATTCCGGCTCATGGGCGAAATGAAACCAATAAAATCTGGATTAACCCTACCCTGCGGGAGTCTTAAATCCTTGTAACCTGTTACCTATGTTTCCGGCTTAAAGTCTTATCCAAACATCGGTTGACACAAAGAATATTTAGTCGTATATCCCTTTTATCTTTTGGCCGAGAATTTTACCATTGATAGAAGTAATAACACCATCGCTCTCGTCAATTATTATTTTTAATTTAGAACCTTTTGAAGAGACATCTTCAGTTAACTTGAACTTACTCTTATCTGTTCTATAGTTATACTTGCCCGTGATTGAAAAGTGGTAGGTATCACCGTTAGAGAGTATTAGCTCACCGGTTCCCAATAGTTCTCTGTTTTCTTCAACAACATTCAATTCCAGACTAAATGTTCCATCCATGTCCGCAGGCAGCTCGATTGAGTATGGCTCCTCAAAACTTTCAGAACCATATCCTTTAACTGATACACGAAGTCGTATTATTCCATTCATGGTTCCAGCAACAGAGTCTATTTCCACTTTCACGGTTGCCTTACCAGTGAATTCAATCGTATCCAATCCATTGGAAACTGTGCCTGTGAATTTAAATGACATCTTTACTATCGCAAGACCAGATGTTTGCTTTACAGAGCCTGTAATTCCAAATGACATATTCACATCCATGCTATACGCAGAATAACTTGCACTTCCACTACCAGTAAGTTTGCCCTGAGCATCCTGCGTCAGGACATAACTCATATTACCACCACTAAAATCTCCATTATATGAGCCGCTAAGATCCCATACGTGTAAATCACCTTCAAAATCAAAGTAATATGACTCGGCAAAAGCTCTTTGTATGGGCGTGAAAAAAATTACTAAAAGCAATACCATCCATCCTTGTTTTATACATTCTTGCACAGATTTGTTTCGCATGTTACACCTCCATATTATTTTTACTGTTTATTTTTGGTTCCTTCTATTACCTTTACAACTTCTGTATCCGCGCTCTTAGCCAAAATTTCTTCCAAGGCGCGGTGAGATTCTATCGTATTCGCCCTTTTCAGCGTAATAACCGCACCAAGTCTGGAGCCCGATTTGTCCGCTGTCAATGCAACTTCTTGTAATTCAGGTACGGCAGCTTTGTCAAACCATTCCATCAAATCTGCATTCTTTGAAGATACAAGCTTTTTTGCCAAAAAATCATAACCTGTTAACCGTGCATCCGAATCAGTTTCTTTGAATATAATCTGAGCCGTAATATCAATATCTGCACTTTCCTGGTTGCCCAGCGCCTGATAAAGACGTTTTCTTACTCCAGCATCTTCCTCAGTTAATAAAAGCTCCTGCAATTCCTTTGTTATCAGGCCTGATTCGCTGGCAGTAGCCAATGCCCAGCAAGCCGCGGCCCTTACTTCACTATCTTTGTCGTGCAGGTTATTCAAAAGAAATGAACTTATATCGCCCTTTGCATCTTCAACAGCCTCAATTACAGCGAGGCGCAAAGATGGATTGGCGGTATTTTCATCCAGAATTTTTTGAAAGAACTGACTTGTCTCTGAAATATCTCTTTGTCCAAGTGCCGCAATAATGTCTTCTCTAAAATCAGCATTTTCAGGTATTGCGCTGTAATAGGCGCTAACAAGCGTGTCGTAGGCATCGGGAGAGTTAATTTTTCCTAAACCCAGGGCTGCTTCTGATATCACAGTGCTCGACGCATCGGTTGAAACCACAATATCCGAAAGCTTTGATACAGCCTCTTCATCCCCTATAACTGACAGCCCTCTGATTGCCGCACGAACAACAACATCATTGTCATCTTTTATCGCTGTGAGTATTAGCTTTTTCCCCAGAGGATTGGGAGAATATCCCAGTGCTTCGACGATAGCCGCTTTCAAATATATAGGAGTATCGCTATCCGAAAAAGCTTTTCCAAGCTCAACCAGTGTCTCCGTGCTCCCATTTTTTGCTAAAGTCCAGGCAGCCTGGCGGCGCTTGTTAAGGGATGCTTCCTTGTCGAACAGCAGGTGCATACTGTCCGCAAGTTTTTCTTTGGATAGTTCATTAGGTTCTGATTGCCGACCAAGAGTTCCAAAAACTGCTGAAACAATTGCACGTACGCTACGTTCGCTGCTCTTTTCCGTAAGTTCTAATATCTGTTGAGTTTTTGATTGTTCGGGTTGGTGTGGTATTTGTTGCGTTGGAATAGAGGTCTGTAGTTGACCCCTGGATTCCAATGGACCGCCATGTCGCAATTGTACTTGGGGGTTCAATAACAAATCTGTGGGTCGTAATAGGCCTACTGCCTCCGATACATTTTCTTGCCGATGTTTATTTCCGCTTTTGCGAATATCTCCTCTCTGTGCCATGAGAATAATTATAAAAACCGCTTCGACAAGTGATGCACATAGGAAAACAATAAAATACTTTTTATATTTATTCATCATGTCCTCTCGTTTTTTCATAGCACATATTATAGTAGTTCTGTGGGATTTGTCAACCGTGGAATTACTCAAACTTCCCGATTTTTTGAAACATTCTTAGGCGAGGAATTTTTTAAGAAGAAATCTCCCTATGTCTGACGATGAAAAATGGAGTGTAGAGTTCCGTTTAACTCGTTTCGACATAAGCAGATATGTTATGGTCAAGCAGAAAGCTTTAATGGAGTCATTATCATCAAACCTCAAAGGTATCTTTTCCAAATTCAGGGCAATTTGTCTGTCCCGGATAAAAAGTTTCTGCGGGACGGGTAGATTGTTCTGGTGACGGCCTATGCAGGCCGGAAAATCCGGCTGGTGTGTGACAATGGAAGATTTCACCACACCAAAGCGGTTCGGGAATGGTTAAAGGCCAACAGGGTGATTATTAAGATATTCTGGCTGCCGCCTTATTGCCCGAGTCTGAATCTTATTGAGCGGCTATGGTGGCATCTGAAAAGGACTGTCTTGGCTAACGTTTTGTTTAAGACGATGAATGATTTGGTTGCCGCATTTTGCCGAGGGGTCAGTCAAATCAACGGCCGCCGGAACAAAATAAGATTCATCTTTGACCATGACGACGTTAAGAGAAAGGCCGCCTGAAATATTTATGCGTTTCTACTTAGTGCGATTTGCTTTCCATGTGCCCGTATCAGAGTCGCTCTCCACCCAATTGCCGTTTTGATATATAGTGTAGAATGTCGAAGAGTTACCTGATGCACTATTACCCGTGATGGTACCAGTAATATCTGTTTCAACATATACGTCGTACCCTTTCACACTGTTCCAACCAGATGCGTCGATAACTATCCCGCCGGTCCCGGAGTTGTAGATGTATGTGCCAGACACGCTAAGTGAGGCTGTCCCGGACAGTCCCCAGGGCGCCAGAGGCTCCTCCCAATTGCCCGATACAGAGCCGTCCGATTGCAAGACCCAATTGAACGCGCGTCCGATAAGGCCGCCGCTCGTCCATGTCCCCTGCCATATATTCGCGGGCAAGACAATCGGCACACTCTCGTTAAAGTCAGCAAATTCAACGCTGAAGTTCGCAGCACCAGGACCGGCCTCAATCGTGGTGTTCTTTATTGTCAGCGTGAAAACGCAGGTATTCAAATTAAAGCTGACGTTGGCAGTTCCCGACAACTTGATATTTTTACAAGTGAATACCCCGTTCTTCTCCGTGAAACGCCCTGCTGGTATAGTCCAGGTCTGGCTGGCCAGCCCGACAACAAAATCAACAGCAGCCAGATTCACACCTGTGTCTGCAACGGCGAAGCCGCCTCTAACCGACAACTGGTCTGTGTTTGGCTTCTTGCCGCGCTTGATCTGAATCTTGTCCACTCTTAAGGAGTCCTTGACGCCCATCATAAGCTTTATTGGAATCGGCTTTTTCGCGCCGTTGACTATCGCTTCGTTGACTTCCGCTTCGCCGGTGTAATCGCCGATTTCAATTTGCACAGTCAAGGGGCACGATAATCCCGACAGGTCAACGTTCTTGGCTGTAAATGAAAACTTCGAGGTCTTTGTATCAAATGTAAACGACGTTTTTGATGAGTCCCCGGGCTTGGAATATTTGTACTTGCCATTCTTGAAGGTCGTCTCGTCTCTGGGGAAGCTCTGAACGCAGGGGTTGACCATATCGCTGGAATCAATAGTTACCTGGATATTGTTTGCATCGGACAGGTCGTCCGCAGTAGCGTTCATTGTGCCCGAAACGAGAATTGTATCATAGCCCCCGGTCTTACCGGCGGTTATCTTGCACTTCGTAACTGACATCGCGCCGGCATAGACGTTCGTCGCGGCGAAAAGGGCTAAAATGACAAATACAACGGCTAATAAGCGTCTCATCGCAATATCTCCTAAATGCCTCATATTTTCTTTTCTTTGACGGTTTTATATATACACCTGAATCCCTATACAAAACTTCCTGCCCAAAGTCAAGACAATTTAGAGCATTTTTCACCCTGTAAACCGCGGGCGGAATGTCTGACTATGGCAAGACAACTGGCACACTCTCGCTAAAGTCGGCAAATTCAACGCTGAAGTTAGCAGCACCAGGAACGTCCTCAATCGTGATATTCTTTATTGTTATCGTGAAAGAACACGTCGTGAAGTTGAACGTGGCAGAGGCAATACCATCCTCCGTCACGTTGGCTTTTGAGCAGGTGAATTTGCCTTTAACGGCTTTGAAGCTGCCGGCTGGCAGCGTAAAGGTCTGTTCAGCCAGTGTAACGACAAGTTCCTCCTCGACCAGATTCACGTTTGGGTCTTCAACCGCAAAGCCGCCTTTGACAGACAACTGGTCGCTGTCTGGTTTATTGCCATGCTTGGCCTGAATCTTGTCAACCCTGAGGGAGTTTTTGACTCCCATCATCAGTTTTATAGGTATGGGCTTTTTCGGGCCGTTGACTGTCGCTTCGTTAACTTCGGCTGCACCAGTGTAATCGCCGATTTTAATCTCTATAGTCAGAGGACAGCCAAGACCCGACAGGTCAATGTTCTTTGCCATAAAAGAGAATTTCCCGGTTTTCGTATCGAATTTGAATGAGGTCTTGGATGCGCTTTCGGTCCTGGCGTAGTTATATTTGCCTTTCTTAAACGATTTTTCATCGATGGGGAAGGTCTGGATTAGTGGGTTGACTATGTCGTTCGAGTCGATAGTTACCTGGATATAGTTTGCATCATTGAAGTCATCTGCCGTGGCGCCCATCAGGCCCAAAATAAGAATCATATCGCTATTGTCGGTTTTACCAGCTTTGACCAGGCATTTCTTGACAGAGATTTGTGACGTCGGCACCACCATCGTGGTTGCATCTGCCTGAGTAGGGACTGCCTCTGTATTCCCAACATTATCAAGGGCAATGCTGTAGAAAGCATAGGTATGTCCGATTGCACCGGTGAAAACCGCAGATGTGTTGTTGGTATCGTCCAGCCAGAGAACATAGTCGTTGCCATCGGTCGAGACATAAATATCATAAAAGCGGATTCCGGAACCGTTGTCATCATCGCCTGTCCACTCAACGAGGAAGTTAGGCTCTGTTGTTGTAGATGGAAGCCGCAGAACATAACTATTTGGCTCTTGCACATCGAGGGTGTTAAGCCATGGGCCTTCCTTGGGGGCCGGATTGAAGGGACCCACGTCAAACTTTACGAACGCCTGGTTTTTAATCTGCGTGCCTGTCGGGAGTCCTGCTTTGGGCTCCACGCTGAACCCAACCCAGCCTACTTCTTCCCCGCTTTCAGTGATGGGCGGCAGAAAGCCGGCCATCGGGTCGTCAGGGGTCTGTAAAGTATATGGGTCCAACGACCGGAAAACCCACGTTACCTCACCAGTTTGAGCATTGAAGGTTCCTTCTACATTTACAATCAGGTTCACATCTGGCCGCATATCCACATTGACGTTGAAGTACTGGCAAGGCTCAAGATTCACATTCCATTTACGGAATCCCACGTTCTCAAATCTGAAGCTATTGAAGTCCAGGTCTGAATCCAACTGGTCGTTGACATCCACATCGCACGCCGGCGCAGTAGCATCTTCTTTATTCCAGAAGTCAACCTTGTAGTAGAACTCCTGGTCTGACGGAACGAATCGCTCGCGGTCTTCTGGTGGCGTCCCAGATAGGTCACAGCCCGTTGGGCCGTATTTGTCTTCGGGGGTAGTAGAATTTACAAAAGATGAGGTGACGCCTGATATTAGATCTATCGCACCTATGAGTTCCTGCATCTTGAGCATAAATAATCCTATTCCTGTTTGGATTATTCCCCCAATTCCCGCACCAACTCCAGCACCGGTCCAAGGATCTACGCCCAGAAAAGGCGAAGCAACAGCGCCAATTACAGCACCTATCGCCATTCCTTCAATTGGAGGTCTGATAATGAACCATCCATAATCCCGACCCGTTCTTTGTAGAAAGTTATTCAGTTCATTCTCAATATCTTGTTGACTTTGAATACTTAACTCGTTCAGTGAAATGTTGCTTGCCTGTTGAGATAATATAGTCTCCACACTCTCAACAATAGCTGCAAATGTGGGAGATGTGTTAATCTTTGCCATGTCTCCCGATGTCGAATATTCAGAGGTTTTTACTTTTGAAAGCCTCGCCTGAATGTGAAACTCTTGGCCAACTATTGGTGTTATTGATGAGAACTGCACAATTATAGGAATAGTCAGTTCTCCAGCCGAGCCTATTTTCAGGAACCATATAGGAATGTAAGAATCTCCTTGACTGTTTGTTTCCAGAGGTACCCAGTTAGGCACTCTATGAGGTAGTTCTATTTTATAATCAACAGCAGGCGAAAGGCTGATTGTAAGAATCGCATCGTATGCATCGATTGAACCCGCGTTTCCACATCTTATAATATATCTCTGGTCGCGTCCGATGCGTACTTTTTCAGGACCCACAACTTCCACCCACAATTTTGGTTCGCCGCCTTGTTCTATGTTAAATGGAGGTGGCGCAATTACCATGTGTCTATCGGGATTAGTGACAACAAAATTATAATCACCAGGTTCTTTGCCAGTAAGGTCGAATGTAGCCGTAAGAGTTGTTGCGTTGGGGTCGCCAAGAACAGTTTGAGCAACAATATCGTTGTAATCCTGGCGGACAAGTGAGACCGTGGCATTTGGGTCGAGCCAGGCACCTTTTATCTCTACGGTGACAAGACCGGCGTTGCCGCCTCTGTTCGTTGAGAGAGTAGTAATCGTGGGCAGATAAAAAGGCAATGGTTCGGCAGTAAAAGTTGTGCTCGCTCTGATAAGAACATCCCGCGTTTGGTCATCGCTCCACTCGCTGTCGGTATAGAGCATCGCTGAGTCCATAAACTCTACAATATATGTGCCCGCATCAGGAGCAGGAATTTCCATAGCTATGTTTGTACCCTGCCGACTTACCCAGTGGTTGCTACTTCCATACACATCGTAATAGACGTTGAAATGGCTCCACAGCCCCATTGCCTCAGCTTCAAAGCACAATTTGTCTTGCTCCGGCGGGACATCAACCTGATACCAGGTCGAGCCGTAGCTGCAATAAATCTTGCCAACCACCCACTCGCCGAAAGGTAATTCCGGCAGTGACGCCCAAACGGTAAGTATTCCGCTGCCGGTATGTGATGCGGTCACTTCGACAGTGTAGGAGCCGGGGTTGGGGTCCGCAATGTGCAGTATAAGGTCATGAGAGCCACTCGCACTGGCAATCTCGTTTCCATTGTATAGAAGCGACAATTCCCCACGCCAACTATCACCATAATTTACGAGGGTGCTTTTCTGCAGGGTAACGAAAAGATTGTCCAGCCCATTTGGCACTACTATAGGATATGTCCACGCGCTGCCCGGCTGCACGTCCAGCTCAAATGAATAGAGCGCTCCCTCCTGCAACTGTTTGACCTCGATAACATCTGGTATTGACACTTGCGAAGAATCGGGCCAGATTATAGATATGTCGTACATACCCAGCGGGGCAGTACTGAGGTCAAAATTAGCAATTATCAGCCCCGCGGAAGAAAATGCCACCGTCCCTGCCGGGATAGTTGCGGCAGTTGCGTTTCGCAGCTCAACCTGCATTCCACCGGTAAAACCTAATCCTAAGATATGAACCGTGGCTCCAACGGAGCTGGTTAAGGTCAGGGGATAGATATCAGAGATATGCCGGTCAACAATAGATGCCGTTATCTTATAGTTCAGGTTGCCTTCATAAATATCCCTTCCATATACGCCTAAATAATAGGTTCCGCTTGCAGTGGGAGAAATCAATAGCTCATAGTTTCCATAAATATTCTTTTTCTTTTTAAGGCAATCGCAATCAGATTGCGTGAGAGCTTGACCATACCTGCCATATAGTTCCAAAAATCCTGTCGGCAGGTTAGGTTCCACACTCACAAGCAGATTCTTGCCTGTCTCATTAACATCCACGTAAAATAGATGCCACTCACCCTCCGAAATGACACCGCTATAAGGAATCCCAAGAGTAAGATGCTCGAAAGTCCTCTGGCTAAGGGACAACGTATAACCCCCTGTGTCGGTTCCATGAAGAATAGAGTCGCAGGCTAGAATAGTGTATTGCCCATCACCAGGTAAAATCCACGAGACCTCGGCCGTACTACTACCCCACGCCCATGCAAGTTCATTCCCATCAGGACCATATAACCTGATTTCCGGATCCAAATAAACCGAAGACACGCTCATCCTGATAAGAACACTATCGCCGGCACTGGCTGGAAAAGTATAGGTATCAACCTCCCCGACAGAATCAATAGAGCCGGAAATAGTCTGCCCAAATCCAATGGCCGTCGCATTGCCAGGATTGTTAACCCTTTGAACAAAGATGCCGTAACCCCCTGTGTCGGTTCCATGAAGAATAGAGTCGCAGGCCAGAACGGTGTATTGCCCATCACCAGGTAAAATCCACGAGACCTCGGCCGTACTACTATCCCACGCCCATGCAAGCTCATTCCCATCAGGACCATATAACCTGATTTCCGGATCCAAATAACCCAAAGACACGCTCATCCTGATAAGAACACTATCACCAGCACCGGCTGAAAAAGTGTAGCTATCAGTCTTAGCAGTAGAATCAATAGAGCCAGAAATAGTCTGTCCAAACCCTATCGGCGTCGCAAGACCAGGATTGTTAAGCCTCTGAACAAAGATGCCGTAACCCCCTGTGTTATCTCCACCAGAGTCGCGGGCCAGAATAGTGTATTGCCCATCACCAGGTAAAATCCACGAGACCTCGGCCGTACTATAATAATCCCACGCCCATGCAAGCTCATTCCCATCAGGACCATATAACCTGATCTCCGGATCCAAAAAACCCGGAGACGCGCTCATCCTGATAAGAACACTATCTCCAGCAACGGCTGAAAAAGCGTAGGTATCAGTCTTAGCAGCAGTATCAATAGAGCCGGAAATAGTCTGTCCAAACACTATCGGCGTCGCATTGCCGGGATTGTTAAGTCTTTGAACGAAGACATAGTAACTCCCCGTGTAGTTTCCATAATGGTCTGCCGCCAGAATAGTGTATTGTCCATCACCAGGTAAAATCCACAAGACCTCGGCCGTAGTAATATCCCACGCCCATGCAAGCTCATTCCCATCAGGTCCATATAACCTGATCTCGGGATACAAAGAACCCGAAGACTTGCTCATCCTGATAAGAACACTATCACCAGCACCGGCTGAAAAAGTGTAGGTATCAGTTTTAGCGGCAGAATCAATAGAGCCGGAAATAGTCTGTCCAAAACCTATCGGCGTCGCATTGCCGGGATTGTTAAGTCTTTGAACGAAGATACAGTAACTACCCGTGTAGTTTCCATAATGGTCGCAGGTTAGGACGGTGTATTGTCCATCACTAGGTAAAATCCACAAAACCTCAGCCGTTCTACTATCCCACGCCCATGCAAGCTCATTCCCATCAGGTCCATATAACCTGATCTCGGGATACAAAGAACCCGAAGACTTGCTCATCCTGATAAGAACACTATCACCAGCACCGGCTGAAAAAGTGTAGGTATCAGTTTTAGCGGCAGAATCAATAGAGCCGGAAATAGTCTGTCCAAATCCTATGGCGGTAGCATTGCCAGGATTGTTAACCCTTTGAACGAAGATACAGTAACTCCCCGTGTAGTTTCCATAATGGTCTGCCGCTAGAATAGTGTATTGTCCATCACCAGGTAAAATCCACAAAACCTCAGCCGTTCTACTATCCCACGCCCATGCAAGCTCATTCCCATCGGGTCCATATAACCTGATCTCGGGATACAAAGAACCCGAAGACGCGCTCATCCTGATAAGAACACTATCTCCAGCACTGGCTGAAAAAGTATAGGTATCGACCTCCCCGGCAGAATCAATAGAGGCGCAAATAGTCTCCCCAAAATTGATAGGGGTTGCATTGGTCTTTTGTGGCCAGCCCGCAAAGATTGCACACGCACCAGAAAAACACCAGATGATGGCCAACTTGGTCCCGAACCAGCTTTTGTTCTCGTTACTACTGAGCATTGCAAATCCTCCTGTAAAAAAAAGCGAGTTTATCTGGAATTTCCCATTTTTTTGGTAATCAAACGAAACAGATAATTGTTTATGTTGTCCTTTATGGTGCCGGCTTTACTCCTTAATCGCCACTACCCGCCGCTCAAGGTGGAGTCAAATACCGTGGCTAATAAACGTCTAATCGTAATACCTCCTTCTACTTTTGCGTTTTTATATATACATAAAATTTGATACAACAACTCCGGCGTAAAAGCAAGAAAATTATCGCTCAAACTTCGGGATTTTTTGAAGTTTTTCTGGAGGGAGATTCAACCCGTAGTGAGCAAAGTCGAACTATTCAAGACGCATCCCCTATGTATGACGATGTAAGGGATAGTTTGTAATTTGATATAAACCCTTCTTACACAAAGAGGTGCGTTATGGTAAAACGTGAAGCCTTAATCGAATCTTTATCGTCTAATCTGCATAGTTTTCTCGAAAAAACCAACCAAAATTTGTCAGTGCCGGATAAAAAATTCTTGCGAGATGGTCTCATCGGACTGCTGCGCTCCGGTCAACCAATTGTCTGCCAGATGGCCCGTGAGGCACCTAACCAAGGACCGAAATATACCACCTCGCCGTGCTCGCCGCAATGCCTGCCGAGACGTGCCGTCTCAGGCACGGCTGGCGTCGCAGCGGGCTGTCGCACTGGCGCAGCAGGCAGGGTCAAACGGCTGGATTTACCCCGTTAGAAAGAAGGCCCTGACCCGTTAGACCTTCAGGTCTAAACGGGCCCTGTCTTTTAGGCAGGGTAAAAATATTATAGTGAAGGTGGGGGTTAAAGCCCCACCCGAGCTTTCTAACGGGGTTTACACCTGACGGTCGAGAGCCACTTTGACGAGCGGATTAAACAATCACTTCCGAACATCTGGACGCCTCTGGTCACCGATGATACGCCGCTGATACTTGACCGGTCTGATTTGGCTAAGCCGTTGGCAACACAGATAGATTACCTGGCAACCGTGCGAGACGGCAGTGCCGGCAAGCTCAGAATGACACAAAGAATATCGAATCTCGAATCCTTCGGCGCTGTTCAGGACAAGTATCGAATAATGAATGTCGAATTTTGAAGGCACAAAGGGGCAAAGGCGGGTGTGCTTCACGTTTATAGGTAAAGAAAGTATCACGGCCATCTTGGCCGTGTTTGCACGGGCTGGAAGCCCGTGCTACGTCGTGTGAAAATAATCTACCTACAAAGATGAATCGCACCCGGCAAAGGCACAAAGGCATCATTTCTCTTGAAAGAGCAGGTCTAATATGCTACAATAAAATAGACCGTAGAATCGAAAGCCAAAGAAATGATAAAGACAAAACTATCTCTAACAATATAAAACATCCTGAGGTAGAAGGGGATTGAAGATGCAGATGGCAATAAGAGTGTGCGTGCTGTCATTGATGCTTATATTATTATTAGCTGATTTAGCTGGTGCCCCGCCCTGTCCCAAAGGCGACCTCAATGATGACTGCAAGGTTACTTTCACCGACCTGCAACTTTTTGCCGAGCGATGGCTGGACATAAACTGTGCTGCCCCCGGCTGCAAATTCGACCTTGATAGTATCCCCGGCGTAAGCCTGACCGACTTTGCCCAGTTGGCAGGAAGCTGGCTCGAAGATTACAGCAAAATCACATTAACCATCAACGAGTTTATGGCCAGGAATAACAGCGACAGCGGCATCCGGGATGAATACGGCGATTATGATGACTGGATAGAGATTTACAACTATGGCAGCGAAGCGGTCAATATTGGAGGGATGTGGCTCACAGACGACATCAACGTGCCAGCGAGGTGGCAGGTTCCTCTCGATAATCCTCCAGCAACCACAATCGCTGCCGGCGGATTTTTGTTGATATGGGCTGATAATGAAACAGGCGAAGGGACACTGCATGCCGGCTTCGGCCTTAGTTACAGTCGTGAGGATGTCGGTCTTTTTGATAGTAATAGAAATTATATTGATGGTATTGCTTTTCGTGACCAGCAGTTGAACAAGTCATACGGTCGGCTGCCTGATGGCAGCAGTAACTGGCAGGTCTTTGATAACCCAACGCCGTGGAAGTCCAACGGCGCTCCACGTCCAAAGATTATCATTAATGAGATAATGTATTATCCGTATTCTGCAGCGATACAGGCCGAGGACATCAGACAGGAGTATATCGAGTTGTTCAATCAGGGGGCCGAGGCGGTTCATTTAGCCGGCTGGCGGTTTAGCGACGGCGTTGATTTTAATCTCCCGGATAGAACTATCGGCTCGGGAGAATATCTTGTTGTAGCTGCGGATGTGAATGCGTTTAAGAATAAGTATCCTGCTGTGAGCAATGTCATCGGCGGTTGGAGCGGCCATCTGAGCAACTCAGGTGAGGATGTTGAGCTGGTTGACCAGATGGGCGTGAGGATTGACCAGGTCCACTATGCCGATGATGGTGATTGGGCGGTGCGTCAACTTGGCCCATTAGACTATTACCACCGCGGCTGGGAATGGTCGGACCAGCACGATGGCGGCGGCAAGTCGCTGGAGCTGATAAATCCGGCGCTATCCAACGAATACGGACAAAACTGGGCGGCGAGCGTTAGTAATGAAGGCACGCCCGGCAGAATTAACTCTGTTACTGCCGGTAACATTGCACCCATAATTGTAGATGTAGTGCATACTCCAATTATACCCCGTCCCAACGACGTGGTTACTGTTACCGCTCGCATTATTGACGAGCTGGCAAGCGGGAACACTATTACGTTGCATTATAGTATTGACAGTTCTGCATATAATAACCAAAACACCTACCCCCACTACGTAGCCGGCGACTATAACAATCTGGCAATGTTTGATGATGGGGCGCATAGTGACGGTGCGGCGGGCGATGGGATTTACGGGGCGCAAATACCTGCTCATAAGGACGGCACAATTATCGAGCTCTTTATCAGGGCAAGAGACGCCGGTGCAAATACACGCACCTGGCCTGCGCCAAGCGTTGTTGATGGCATACCGGAGCAGGTAACAAATGCCCTTTACCAGGTAGATGATTCTTATGACCCGAATGCACATTGGGTGCCCGGCAGCCAGCCAATTTATTATATAATTATGACGGAGATGGAGCGAGGCAGACTGGAAGACATTGGGGACGACGGCGACCCGTTCACCGGCGAGGGCGCAACAGATGCTCAGATGAATGCAACTTTTATCAGTATGGATGGGGTGGACATTAAAGCTCGTTATCACGTTGGCGTCCGAAATAGAGGCAACCGCACCCGCGTTGACCCGCCGATGAATTACCGTGTTAACTTTCCACACGATTGTCCCTGGAAGGATGTAACGGCGCTCAACATAAATAGCAAGTATCCTCACCTTCAACTGATGGGCAGCACGCTGTTCCAGATGGCGGGTCTGGCTGCTCCGAACGCAACAGTTATGCAGGTGCGGATAAACGGCGAGAACCTTGCTGCAAGCGATTATGGAAGGACGTATAACTCGTATGTTGCTCTTGAGGCGTATGATAGTGATTGGGCCAGCAACCATTTCCCGGATGATGACGCCGGTAACTTGTATCGCTGCACCTACTTTGTATTGCCGGGAGGAGACAGAACCTTCGCCGACCTTTATTACAAGGAAACTCCGGGCCAGACTCCCGACCCCGATGATTATCGAGACAACTACACCAAAGAGACCAACGTGGCTGTGGATGATTACTCGGATTTGTTCAAACTGATAGACAAGCTTAATAATCCAGGCATCCCTGACGCCAGCTTTATCGCAGAAGTAAGTAAAGTTCTCAATCTTGAGAAATGGATGCGTTATATAGCCACCGATGCTCTGGCAGGCAACCGCGAGGGAGGCCTTTACGAGGGAGAAGGCGATGACTATGCGATGTATTGCGGCATTGAAGACCCGCGGTTCTGGCTGCTCCCACACGACATGGACACCCTGCTGGGTCAGGGCGACCACGACTATCAGCCACAGCGCGATATCTTCGCATACGCGGGGGTGGAAGGATTGAAACGCTTGTTCGGTAACCCGGATGCACTGAAGCTCTACTACAGCAGGTACCAGAACCTTATCAATACGGCCTTTGCGCCTGAGAATATCTACCCCTTGATAGACCAGAGACTGGCTGATTGGGTGCCTCAATCTGAGATTGAAGGTTCCAATGGTATCAAGCAGTTTGTAGTCGAGCGGGCCAAAAGCATATTGTATGGCGGATACCCGAGTGCAGAAAGCGCTCCACAAATCCCACAGACATTCACAATCAATTGCGGTCTGACGATAGTTAACGGTTTCTATCAAACTAACACGAACAAGGTTTCTCTTAACGGCACAGCGAACGCAATCGAAACACGCTCTGTGAAGGTGAATGGCCAATTGGCTACGTGGTCGCAGAGGTATGGCACATGGTCTATTAGCAATATTGCCCTTAATCCCGGCATCAACCGCATTGTCGTCCAGACATTCGGCGGCCCCAACGGCAGCGGTGATGAATTTGAACACAGCTACATTGACATCTGGTATAACGATGGAAATGTTACGGACATCAGCGGGACACTGGCAAGCAATACCGTCCTTAATGCTTCTTCGGGCCCGTGGCGAGTAACCGGAATTGTTACTGTGCCCGCCGGAGTGACATTGACTATTGAGCCAGGCACCACAATTTTCTTTGAGCCTAATACCAAAATAGTTATCAATGGCAGACTTGTTGCTGAGGGAATGGAATACCGGTTCATTCGTTTTACACGAACGCCGGGCACAAGCGGTATTTGGAACGGCCTGCAGTTTGCTAATACCGTCCGTGATAATCGTATCACATACGCCGTGCTCGAATACGGCCAGACCGACAATGGCATGATAGGCTTGGCCAACTCCAGTGTGCTACTCGACCACCTTATACTGGATAATACCATTCTGAACCGCATTCGGACCGAGAATTCGTCGCTGGTGCTGCGGCACTCTATCTTTACGGACACCGTGCCGCCCGGGCAGCCGCCCACCGACAACCGCACGGAGCATATCTGGGGCACCGGCGTTCCTGTCGGCGGGCAATTCATCGTCGAGAACAATGTTTTCGGCAGGACCCCCGGGCACAATGACGCAATAGACTTTGACGGGGCGCAGCGTCCGAATCCCATTCCTCAAATCCTTAACAATGTATTTCTCGGCGGCGGCGACGATGCCCTTGACCTCGAGACCGATGCTCACGTTGAAGGCAACGTATTTGCCAACTACATCAGGGATAAGTATAACACCGCTTCCGGTGAGTCAAACGTAATCTCTGCCGGCGGCGGCAGGAATTACGTTATAGTCCGCAATATCTTCCGTAACGCGCAACACGTTGCACAGGTCAAGGACGATGCCTTCCTGACGTTTGTGAACAACACGGTTGTCGATGCCTGTGAGGCGGCCATATATTTCGACCTCGGCCTGCCTGGCAGGGAACCCGGCAGAGGCGCTTATGTGGACGGCACTATCTTCTGGGATACCCCGGAGATATTTGCAGGGGTTGTCGTCACTACAGAGCTTACCGTCAACCACTCGATTCTTCCAGTGCAGTGGCACTATCTTGGCGATGGTAATATCGATGCCGACCCACTCTTTGTTGACCCCAATAACGACCTAAATATAAAACCGATGTCACCGGCGATTGGAACAGGCCCGTGTGGGCTTGATATGGGTGCGTATGTGCCGGCGGGAGCTGCTGTCTGCGGCGAGCCTGATGCAGTAACTTATCTACCGCAGGCTACGGTAACTGTCGATGGACCAGGTATTACACACTACAAATACCGGTTCAAAGATAACGATTCGTTAAGCGACTGGAGCGGCGAATTTGATGTCAATACACCTGTTATATTAACCAGCCTGCAAAATGGACATTCTTATACAGTTTATGCAACGGGAAAGAATTCCGCCGGCGTCTGGCAAAGCGACCCGTGCTGTGCCACATCGAGAACCTGGAGGATTGATACCTCTTTCTCGAAACTGGTTATAAATGAAATACTGGCGCATACTCACGGCTCTGACCCTGACCTGATTGAGCTGTATTATGATGGGCCGCCCGGAAGCTGGATTGATTTGACCGGTATGAGCTTAACCGACAATCCGGCTGAGCCAAATAAGTTCGTCTTTAGCAGCGATACCGTCATTACGACCATTATGCATCCCGGCGATTATATGGTGCTCTACGGCGACCTCAACACGCATTTACAAAATCATATAGGATTTGCGTTATACAGTGAAGGAGAGGCGCTTTATCTATATGAAAGGGCGGTTAATGGCGTGCGACAGCTTATTGACTCAGTGGTGCAAGGGCCGCAGATAAATGACTATTCCATTGGACGTGTTGGTTATAGCGGTGTCTGGAGATTGAATAAGCCGACCTTCGGATACGCCAATGTTGTCCAGCCGCTCGGCGACCCGTATAAGCTGAAAATCAACGAATGGCTGGCGAACGAAGAGGTTATGTTCGAGGAAGACTTCATTGAGTTATATAATCCTTGTGATTTGCCGGTAGATTTGAGCGAGCTGTATCTTACAGAGAATCCTGTTACTCAGCCAGCCAAGCAGAAGTTAGGCCCGCTTAGTTTTATACCTCCTGAGGGTTACGCCGTATTTGTAGCGGATGATGTTAATAGTCCCGGGCATCTTGACTTCAAGCTATCCAGCGATGGTGAAATAATAGGTCTATTTGATGGCCAGCTTAACGAGATTGACAAGGTGCTTTATGGACCTCAGACAACCAATGTTTCGCAAGGGCGCTCGCCGGATGGTTCGACGCATTTTGAGTTCTTTGAACTGCCTACGCCGCATGTTGCCAATGCGGTAACTGAAACAATAATAAGGACCATTGTAGCTGAGAGCGCAGCCAAGAAAGTGCTTGTGCCGACTGCAGCAGTTAGCGAGAACTGGAAAGGCGGTAGTGAACCGTTTAACGATTCCGGCTGGAATAGTGCTACTTATATTTCCGGCAAGACCGGCGGCGTAGGCTACGACGCAACCCAGACACTCTATGACCCATACATAAGCTACGATGTCGAAAGCAAGATGTATCCAAACATAAACGATACCTGCTATTTCCGCATTCCATTTGCTGTTGAACCAAACTACATTGGTAACATCACCGATATGACACTTGGGGTCAGATATGACGATGGATTTATTGTTTATCTAAACGGCGTCAAGATTGCTGAAAAGTATGCTCCCGCTTCACCGCAGTGGAATTCCGGCGCTACCGGCACCCACTCTGATAGTCTTGCGGTGAACTTTGAAAACTTCACGGTATCTAATTATATAGAGCAGCTAAAACCCGGCCAGAACATCCTTGCCGTTCACGGCTTGAATCAATCCGGCAACCGCTCCGACTTTCTTATTTCTGTCGAGCTTGTTGTTACCGTTACGATGTCACAAAACCATCCGATTGAAAAACTTATGAGCCTTGTGGATAGCCTGCGCATCACCGAGATAATGTACCACGACCCCAACGGCAGTAACTTCGATTATATTGAACTAAAGAACATCACCGATGCGCCGCTTGACCTCAATGGCGTGCGTTTTACCGAAGGCATTGAGTTCACATTCCCGCAGATGACGCTCGATGCCAGCCAGTATGTTGTCGTTGTCGCTCATATACCTTCTTTCGAGTCACGATACGGAACCGCAGGCATTACAATTGCAGGTGAGTACTCTGGAAACTTGAGCAATGGTGGCGATGGATTACTGCTGCAACTGCCCTGGCCATACGAAGCGGCGATAATGCGTTTTGAGTATAACGACACCTGGTATCCTACGACCGATGGCGGCGGCTACTCATTAGTAATACGGGATGAAACGGCGGAGCCGAAAAGCTGGGACGAGGCGGAAAGCTGGCGGGCCTCTTACCCCAGCCCCGGAAGACCGTAAAACTACCGCAGCGGTGGAGACCCGCACCCGGGACTTGGCCACAAAGACACAAAGGCACAAAATAAAATGAATATATCACAATAATATTAGTGTCTTGGAGCCTTCGTGGCTAAAAAACGGAGGCAGTTTTGATAATTCAGTGGAGGTAAGTTATGGCAAATTTTGTGAACTTTTGTGTTTTAGCGATGAGCTTAATTCTTGCGCCGGTGCCAAATGAAATTTCAGGGCTTGATAACCTTGCGTATCTATCCTCAGGACAAACGGCGATGCAAAACGCCCTGTGGATTGAAAATCCGCTGAGCGCGCGATTCAACACGTCGAAGCGTGTGGTGGTAGCCGACATAAACGGCCCGGCAACGATTACTATGATTCATTTTGCTATGCCGGCAGTGCTGAAACTGAATCGCGATGTGCTTTTGAAGATGTATTGGGATGGCGAAAGCTCACCGAGCGTTGATTGTCCGCTGGTCGATTTCTTTTGCGACCCGGCCGGTCTGCGAGACGAGGTCAATACGGCAGTAGTGAACAAGCGGCGCGGTTTCAACGCTTATTTCCCTATGCCATTTCGCAAATCCGCCAAAATCGAGCTGCTTTATGATGGCCCTATCGAGCCGGGGGAAGAGCTATGGAAAATTATGCCCTGCTACAGCTACGTTATGTATCGAAAGGCAGACAGAATTTCTAAAGATACCGGCTATTTTCATTCGCACTGGCGGCAGGAAGCGCTGCTGCTTGGCCAGAGAGATTACATCGCCCTGGATGCAAAAGGTAAAGGCAAATTTGTCGGCTGGAATGTAACAGTGCGGCGGCCGGGTCGGGCAGGTTATCCGGTGGATGAGAACGAAAAGTTCTATATTGACGGTGAAACTACTCCATCAATAGAATTTCAGGGGCTTGAAGATTCGTTCGGGTTTAGCTGGGGATTTCCGGAAACGCAGAGTATGTTCCCGCTGACCGGATACTTCCCATTCTATAAAGGTGCGGTCGGCTACCGCTTTTTTATCAATGATGCCATCAGTTTCGAGAAATCGCTGAGTGTGACGATTGGTTTTGGCGCCAACGAGGACCCGGTGTTTCGCAACCAGTTCGGCAAACCCGGCAGCACGCTGCAGTTTTCGAGTGTGGTGTATTGGTATCAGCTTGAGCCACACGCAATGCTGCCGCCGATGCCATCCGTGGCCGAGCGAGCGCCGGCGCCGGAGGCAGCCTTCTGGCCTGACAGTGAGAAACTGCCTACCGCCGATGAGCTAAAGAAACGTGGGGTGCATTTCTTGATGCTGTGCGGCCGTCCGGAACAGGAAATCATTTATGCAGAAAACGGTTTCGCTGCGTCGGCTAAATCAGGATATGCCTTCGATGGTTGGGAGCTGCCTGTGTATCACTGCCGAGCTGCGGACCAGGAACTGGTAATTGAACTCACTGTGCCTAAAGGGGCGGAGGGAACTATTCGGCTATATGTGATTGACCCGGACAACTTTCAGGGCGGACGCAAACAGACCGTGACGATAGCGGGTAAAACACTGGGCATAGTAGAAAGTTTTCAAAAAGGCCGATGGCTTGAACAATCCATCAGCAGCAACGAATCGGTCGATGGAAAAATTGTAATTTCGGCCCGCAATGCCCGCCAGGACTCAAACGCAGTTATCTCGATTATCGAATGGCTGGGTTTGAAATAGCCCACATCCCTAACTAACCGCAGAGACCGCCGAGGTCGCGGAGAAAGTAATAGTTATATTTCATTATCCGCAGAATACCCTTACGGCACAAAAACCTCTGCGCTCTTTGCGTTCTCGGCGGCAAGAAATACAGGATAGCTGGTTACAGCCCGAACTTTACCGCAGAGAGCACTGAGGTCGCAGAGGAAAAGATTAAGAATTGGAAGTTCTCGGCGTTCTCTGCGAACTCTGCGGTAAAAAACAATACTCCGCCTTATGGCGTTATCGCGCGGTCGTAGATGCGGACGTCATCAATCAGGCCGAAACAGAAAGTGCCTGCGGTGAGGTTTCGACCGGCACCGAGGTAGAGACCCCTATCACAAGAAACCAGATTAGCAATAGTGCCGGTATCTTTCGCAATCTCAGCTCCATCTGCATAAAGATGCCTGCGAGAGCCATCCCACATAACGCCAATATGATGCCAGTCACCATCGGTAATTACAAATTCCGATACGAGCGGAGATGTCAACAGACTGCCATCGGTTAAGGCGGTCATAAGCCTCCCTTGGAGCGGGTCTGCGCAGAGCCAATCCTTCCCACCAGGCAAAAGGATACTGGCTGCTTGAGATATAACTACTTGTCCTGCACTGCCTGCCTTAACCCAGGCAAATGTCGTAAATGGTCCGCTGGAAGGATTCAACACAAATGGCGTTGCAACGTAATCACCTGCGCCGTCCAACTGAAGCGCACCATTTATCATACCGCCGGTAGGCTGCCAGACCGGATTACCGTGCAATGTGCCATTTTTGGTGTCCCTACTGTCGTAGGCAATATCGCCAGATGTCTCGTCCAACTTCCAATGTGCCACAAGCGAAAAATCGAATAGCCAATATTCAGCAAAAACAGCCAGGTCCTGAAAGTCCACGATACTGTCGCCAAAGGGCGGAGCAATGTCAACTGATAGTTCGTCCTGGAACCAATATTGAGCAAGTCTGGAAAAGTCTTTGAAGTCCACTATTTCGTCCCCGTTGAATTCGAAAATGGGGATAACCGGCACCTGCCACATGTCGGCACCACCTGCCCCGCCAGGTCTGGGCGCGTAGTTGATGTGGTCCGAGAGATAGAGCATAGAGCCGTCGGCGGAGATGCCCGAAAGGAGCGTATAGACAGAGCCTTCGGCGGGCAGGCCCAGATAGACCGGAGCGGACCAGGGACTGGTCCTCGTTTCCCGTTTGCTCATATAGAGACCGCCGTATTGGCCGCCGGCGCGCTGGG
>Ga0315279_10002309_pt1 | contig 29002 bp, 16 predicted proteins | sample YL17G06_20_MG_FD_203694 | JGI IMG/M metagenome (GOLD analysis project Ga0315279, IMG submission 203694) | Sediment microbial communities from Yellowstone Lake, YNP, Wyoming, USA - YL17G06_20 | ecosystem: Environmental > Aquatic > Freshwater > Lake > Sediment | place: USA: Wyoming | collected... | reverse complement strand
CCCGCGCATGTTCGAGCGCGTCGGCCCCGACGAGAACTCGCCGACCGATGGGACGTACCGCGACGGCGGACGGACGCTCCGCTGGCAGCCCCTCGCCGCGACGGAGGGCGGGCAAGTGCTCCTCCACTCGGCGTTCGATCCGACGACGCCGATCCACGCCTTCGCATTCTGCCGGTTCGCCGTCTACAGCCCGGACGCCCGCGCCGTCTACGCCTCGCTTTCGGGCGACGATTACGCGCAGATCACCGTGAACGGCCAGTTCGTGGACGGCGGCGCCGTCTACCGGGAGAGCTCGCCGTCGGGCTACGTCGTCCTGCCGCTTCGCGCGGGCTGGAACACCGTGCTCGTGAAGTCGATGAACAACGTCAACGGATGGCGGTTCAGCCTGCGCATCGCCGACCCGGCGCGGGAGCTGCGGTTCGCCGCGCGACCGGAATAATGCAGGCGCAGCTCATTCCGATCACAGATAGCCCTGCCCAGTGATGTCGTTGGGGGCGCCGTCAACTCGACGGGAGCCGCGACCTCCCTGTGGAGACGCCACATGTGGAGTCTCTACGACCTGTCATGCGCGTCTGTCTCAGCAATGCGATACGTGGGAGGAGGAGCCGGAGGCTGGCGGCGCGATGGAGGTAGCAGCACATGACGCGCGCCCGCCCGTCGTCGAACTGAGGGCCGTCAACCGGACCATCGCGGCGCGTGTCAGCCGGACTCGGGGTGATCCCGCTCTATCGCCAACGTAGGGGCAGGCCCTCGTGCCTTCCCCCGGGCGGACACGCAGATCCGCCCCTACATGGTACCGACAGGGGCTGCACGCAGCATGTGCAGACGCGGGTAGGTGTCATACGCGTTCGTGTTGAAGACGCTACATCGTGGCCGGAGGGGCGAGGCATGCCTCGCCCCTGCAAACCATTGTGCAGACGCATCATACAAGCGACGCTATGGGCAAACCCCGCGTTCGCCCATGTAGCGCGTTGAAGGCGAATGCGTATCAGCCGATCTCCTCGTGCGGCGAGGTCACGTACCCGCCCGCCTCGTCCTCGACCGCCAGGAAGCAGACGGTCGTCGCTGCGGGCAGCTCCGCCGTGACGGACCGTCCGTCGAATGCCGCAGGCGTCTGATGCCACTTGCGCTGCGTCCAGTTTCCGCCGTCCTCGGTGTGGAGGAGGTAGGCGGCGCGAACGCCGCGCGCGGCCGAGGACCGTGCCGAGACGCGCCTGCCCTTCCGCCTCAACCGACCGATACTGGGCAGCGCCGGTCCGCCGCGCAGGAGATGGTCGGTGAACCGGTGGATCTCCGCGGGCGCCCATCCGTCAGGGTGATCGTGCGGCATCTCCAGACGCACGCACAGCGTCACTGGGCCGGCGACGAGCGAGTAGCTCAGCTTCAGGCTGTCGAGCGGGTACGCGAAGTCGTTCGTGCCGGTGACGAAGAGCATTGGCATGCGCGCGTTCCCCAAGTACGACGAGGAGTCGTAGAGATCCCGCCAGCGCCCGCGGTCGTCGGGCGCCATCTTGGCGAGCACCTCCATCCAGGCGCCGTCGTGGTGGAGGAAGCCGCAGCCGTAGACGGGGATGGCGCAGGCGAACCGCGCGTCCAGCCCGGCGACGATGCACGTGTAGTACCCGCCCCAGCTGATGCCGGTGATGGCGATCCGCGCCGGATCGACCCGCGGCTGCGCCCGGAGGAGGCTGTGACCGCGGATGACGGCGGCCACGGCGTGGTGCATCCACAGGTTCTCCGAGCCGTGCCGGAAGTCGAACATGAGCTCGTGTTCGTGGTCGGGTCCGCCGTCTGCGAAAGGCGCCCCCTCCGCGCCGTGCCCGCGCAGGTCCATCGCGATGGCCGCGTAGCCCCGGTCGGTCCACAGGCGCACCCACTCGCGGAACGCGTGGCCGCCGCCGCCATGCACGCAGACGACGCCCGGCACGCGGTCCTCGTCCGTGTCGGGCGTGCCGAGGCAGGCGAATACCTGCGTCGGCTTTCCGTAAAACGGCTCGTTCTCGTACAGGACCATCTGCAGTCCGCCGTCCGCGGAGACGACCTCGTGCGCAGGAGGCGCCTCCAGCACGCGAAGATCCCAACCGGCCATGGTGCACCTCTCCTCCGTGGCATCGCACTCTCCGCCGCGCCGAGAAGCAGAAGCTACTGGCGCGCGCCCGCTCGACCAATGCCCCGGCGGCGGAGCGCCATCGACCGAGATGCGGGTCAGACCCCCTCCAAGAGGTCGAGGGCCTGCTTCATGACCTGCCGCGCGCGCTTCGTCACGTCGTCGGCGGTCGCGCGGAGCACCATCCAGCCGCGCTGCCTCGCGAGATCGGCGCGCGGGTCATCCTCCTCGTCGCCGATGAGCAGGGCGAGCGCACGCGGCGGCCCCGGCGCAGGCGACCCTTCCGGCCCCGCGGTGAGGAGCGCATCCGCCTGCATCCCGCCTGCAGGAGCGGCGCCAAGCTCCCCATCGCTCACGTTCCCACCCATGGGCACCTTCAGCCGGATGTCGCACGCCGTGCCGGACTGCGCCATGCTCCACCAGAGGTGCGCCGCGTAGAGCAGTGCCACCGGGCCGTCATCCCGGCCGAAGTGCTCGCGCTCGACGAGGTCGATGACGTCCTGGATGTAGACCCGGCCCAGCTCGCCTGCGAGGAAGCGGATCTCATCGTACGCGGTGCGGGGAAGCCCTGACGGCTCCTTGCCTTGGGGTGTGGCCATGCTGGCATCTCCTCTGTTGGTGCGCACATGGCGCGCGGTGCGACGCAAGCGGCGAACGGTACATAAGATGGGCGTGCGCGTCCCGGCGCGTCCACTCCGCGCGGGGTATACGGGAACCGGACGGGGGACCCAGGTGTTCATACGCCAGTGATAGCCACAACCAAGAGGGATCCCGCGTACCATGCGACACTTCGGCGTTCTCGGCCTGCTCCTCGCCCTTGTGGCCGCCGTGCCGGCCCAGTGGTGTGGGTCCGGCAGTCGTCCCGCTCATGACTGCTGCGCCGTGGCTGGCGAAGCCGTGAGCGCGTTCGGCTGCTCCTGCGCAGGACTTCAGTTCTGCCGGTCGATCGACCGGTCCGAGGCGACCGACCCGGGCGGCCACGCTCGTACGCCGGCGCCGCAGGTGGCACATGTCCCCGCGTTCCTCGTCGCGCCGCGGCCGGCCGCCGTCGCGGGCGTGCCTGCGAGTATCCGGTTCGTCCCACCGTCACACCTCGCCTCGCTCTCCTCCGTCGTGCTCCTCATCTGAACCGCCGCTCACCACATCGTCCCGCGGAGCTTGACGTCGAGACGACCGCGCGCTACGTACCGTGCGCAGCGTGCGGTACGTCGCGTGGTCTCGGGACCTATGCCCGCCGGCCGCATGCCTTCCGTGGCGAGCCGTCGCACGGCATGTGGCGGATAGCGCCCGAACGGGCACCGACGCACCCACACATCGCGGAGAGCACGATGAAGACTCGTCTCGTTCGCACCTGCACCGGATTCGCAGTCCTGATCTTCCTCGTGGGGCGATCCGCTCCCGTCGCCGCGGAGACGCTCCAAGGGCTCATCGCGACGGCACTCGCGCAGCACCCCGACATCGCCGCCCTCGAGGCGTCGGTTCGTGCGGCGCAGCAGACGGTGTCGCCCGCGCGGACACTGCCCGACCCGCAGCTCATGGTCGGCGTGGCGAACATGGGACTCACGAGTTGGGAGGTCGGCAAGGACCCGATGTCGCAGGTGATGGTTCAGGTCGGCCAGATGATCCCCGTGCGCGGGAAGCGCGGCCTCGCGGCGAAGGTCGCCGAGGGCGACGTCGCCCAGGCAGAGGCCGCGCTCGATGCTCGGCGCAACTCGCTCGCAGCCCAGGTGGCCCGCGCGGCGCTCGAGATCTACCGCGTGGACCAGTCCATCGCCATCATGTCGTCGATCCACGACCAGTACGTGCAGATGGCGAAGGCGACCGAGGGCCGCGTGACCGTCGGCGCCGCGCCGCAGGAGGAGCTCATCAACATGCTCCTCGACCGCGACATGACGGGGGCGGAGATCAGCGAGGCGCGGCTGTGGCGGGCAGCGCTCGTGGCGGAGCTGAACGGCCTGCTCGCCCGACCGCCGTCGGCGCTCTTCGACAGCCTCATCGTCGACTCGCTGCCGCCGGTGCCGGCGGACACCGCCGGTCTCGTCGCCGTGGCACTGCGCGATCAGCCGATGATCGTCGAGCGACGCGCCATGGTGGCGCAGGCCGAGGCGGCGCGCGACCTCGCCCGACGCGAGCGCACGCCCGACCCGATGATCACCGCGGGATACGGCTACCGCGACGGCATGACCGGCATGTACCAGGCCACGATCGGCCTCTCGCTCCCGATCTGGATGAACCGGCGGCAGAACGCCGAGGTCCGGATGCGGGACGAGATGCTCCAGATGCAGCGCCACGAGGCGAGCGCCGCGGAAGTAAGCACCACGGCCATGGTCGGCGCGGCGACGGCCCGGCTGCGCGCGGCGAACGAGCTGCTGCGCGCATACGAGCGGGAGCTGCTGCCCCGGGCGCAACAGGCGGTGTCGGCGTCGTACGCGTCGTACACGGTCGGGCAGTCCACGCTCATCATGGCCCTCGACGCGGCGCGGAAGTGGCAACGCCTGCGACTGGAAGCGCTGGACCAGGAGGTCATGGAGCGCATGGCGCTCGTGGACCTCGAAGAGGCGCTCGGTCACGCGGCGGGCGTCGCCGGAGGTCCCACGTCGACACCGTAACGCACGATGATATTCCTCAAGGAGATGGACAATGCGTAGCCTCATGATGCTCTTGGCCGCGGCGACGCTCGCCGTTGCGGGCCGCAAGAGGGACGCGCGCACGGGTGACGAGCGCCTGCACGAGCACGGCGCGGCGATGACCGGCGTGCCGGCTGCTGCGGCGAGCACCGACACTTCGGCGGCGAAGAAGGTCCACACCCAAGTGGACGAGCACGGCGCGGCGATGACAAGCATGCCGGCCTCCGCGGCGAGCACCGACACTTCGGCGGCGAAGAAGGTCTACACTTGCTCCATGCACCCGAACGTCAGGAGCGATCGACCGGGCAACTGCCCGATCTGCGGGATGAAGCTCGTCCTCTATCAGCCGAAGGCGAGCGCGGACTCGTCGCGGTGACGGCGAAGGGAGATACGGCCATGCGAACATGGGCCATCGCACTTGCGGCCGCCGCTCTGGCGGTCGTCGCGGGATGCAGAGGGCGGAAGGCCGACGACGCGCAAGCTGCCGCGTCCGCGCAGACGACCGCGGCGGGCGTGCAGCGGCAGAAGACGATCTACACGTGCGCCATGCACCCGGAGGTCATCCGGAACGAGCCGGGGAGCTGCCCGATCTGTGGCATGAAGCTCGTGGCGAAGAAGATCGACGTCGCTCCACCGCCGGCGCCGGCCGCCATGCCGGGGATGGAGATGGGTGGTGCGCCGACAAGCGCCCGTGCCGCCGGCACGCAGCCCGCCGGCGCCGTCCAAGGGCTGGCGGTCGTCACGATCGGCGAGGCGGAGCGCCAGCGCATCGGCGTGGGCACCGAGGAAGCGATGCGGATGAACGTCGTGAACCACATCCGCACCGTCGGCCGCGTGACCACGGACGAGCGCACGGTGACGAGCGTCCATACGCGGTTCGGCGGTTGGGTGCAACGGCTGCACGTGGACTTCACGGGCCAACAGGTGCGCCAGGGCGATCCGTTGCTCGACGTCTACAGCCCGGACCTCGTCTCCGCGCAGCAGGACTACCTCGTCGCGTACCGAGCGGCCGGGGATCAGCGGGAGTTGCTCGACGTGGCGCGACGGCGGTTGAAGCTGCTCGACGTGACCGACGCGCAGATTCACCGCCTCGAGGAGACGGGGACGCCGCAGACGACGCTCACCATCTACGCGCCGCGAAGCGGGACCGTGATCGACAAGTTCGTCTCGGCGGGCGACCAGATCACGCCGGAGATGGCGCTCTACACCGTGGCCGACCTCGGCACGGTGTGGGTGCTGGCGGATGCGTACGAGGCGGACCTGCCGTTCGTGAAGGTCGGGCAGCAGGTCACCGTCGAGATGCCGGCGAGCCCGAATGGGGGGCTCACGGGACGCGTCCAGTTCGTCAGCCCCGTGGTGAACGTGACGACGCGTACCGCGCCCTTCCGCATGGAGTTCCCCGGCGTGCGCGGGATGCTGCGGCCAGGCTCGTTCGTGAACGTCCAGCTCGACGTGCCGCTCGGCCAGCGACTCGTCATCCCGACCTCCGGCGTGCTCGACTCCGGCACGCGGAAGCTCGTCTTCGTCGAGACTCAGCCGGGCGTCTACGAGCCGCGCGAGGTGACCCTCGGCGTGCGCGCGGACGACCACGTGGAGGTGCGGAGCGGCGTCGCGCCGGGCGAGCGCATCGTCACGCGCGCGGCGTTCCTCATCGACTCGGAGAGCCGTCTCCGCGCCACCATGAGCGGGGTGACCGGCATGCCCGGCATGCCCGGCATGTCCGGCGGAGACAAGCACTAGGAGGTTCCCGTGATAGAGCGCATCATCGAGGTCTGCGCGCGGAACCGGTTCCTCGTGTTCGTCGTGGTGGTGATGCTGGCGCTCGCCGGCGTATGGGCGTGGCAGCGCGTGCCCCTCGACGCGATACCGGACATCTCCGATACGCAGGTCATCATCTATACGAAGTGGATGGGGCGCAGCCCGGACCTCATGGAGGACCAGGTGACGTACCCCATCGTGACCGCGCTCATCTCGGCGCCGCGTGTGCGCACCGTCCGCGGGCTCACCGACTTCGGGTTCTCGTACGTCTACGTGATCTTCGAGGACGGCACGGACCTCTACTGGGCGCGCAGCCGGGTGCTCGAGTACCTCCAGAAGATCGCCGGCCTCCTGCCGGAGGGCGTGCAGCCGACGCTCGGTCCCGATGCCACCGGCCTGGGCTGGGTCTACGAGTACGCCCTCGTGGATACGACCGGGAAGTACGACCTGGCCGAGCTGCGGACGATGCAGGACTGGTACCTGCGGTACGCCCTCGCGTCGGTGGAGGGTGTCGCCGAGGTGGCGTCGGTCGGCGGGTTCCAGAAGGAGTACCAAGTGCAGGTCGACCCGACGAGGTTGTCGGCGTACGGCATCCCGCTCGGCACGGTCGTCGAGCGCATCCGCGACAGCAACAGCGACGTGGAGGGCCGTACGATCGAGCAGGCCGGGCGCGAGTACATGGTGCGCGGGCGCGGCTACGTCCGATCCCTGCACGACCTGGAGAGCATCGCGGTTGGCGCCTCGACGGACGGGACGCCGATTCGTCTGGGCGACGTGGCGTCGGTGTCGCTCGGCCCGGCGATCCGCCGCGGCGTCGTCGAGCTCGACGGCAAGGGCGAGGTGGCCGGCGGCATCATCGTCATGCGCGACGGGGAGAACGCGCTCAACGTCATCGAGCGGGTGAAGGCGAAGCTCGCCGAAGTTCGCGGCGGCCTGCCGCCGGAGGTGCAGATCGTCCCGACGTACGATCGGTCCGAACTCATCAACGCCTCGATCGCGACGCTGCGGGAGACGCTCTTCGAGGAAGTCACCGTCGTTAGCCTCGTGATCATCGTCTTCCTCCTGCACTTCCGCTCGGCGCTCGTCCCCATCATCGCCCTGCCCATCGCCGTGATCGCCGCATTCGTGCCGATGTACCTCTTCCACGTGACGTCGAACATCATGTCGCTGGGCGGCATCGCGCTCTCCATCGGCGTGGTGGTGGATGCCTCGCTCGTGATGGTGGAGGGCGCGTACCGGCACCTGTCGGAGAACCCCGAGGCGCTCCAGACGGACCGCGAGGGGACGATCATCCGCTCCGCGCAGCAGGTGGGCCGGCCCATCTTCTTCAGTCTCATGATCATCATCATCTCCTTCCTGCCCGTCTTCCTCCTGGAGGCGCAGGAGGGGCGGTTGTTCCGCCCGCTGGCGTTCACGAAGACCTTCGCGATGGGAGCGTCGTCGCTCTTGGCGATCACGCTCGTGCCGGTGCTCATGATCATGTTCATCCGGGGGAAGCGGCTCAAGCCCGAGTCGGAGAACCCGGTCTCTCGGTTCTTCCTGGCTGGTTACCGGCCCATCATCCACTGGGTGCTGCGGCATCCGTGGACGACGCTCGCCATCAACTTCGCTCTGGTGCCGGCGGTGGTGCCACTGTTCCTCAGCATCGGCAGCGAGTTCATGCCGCCCCTCTACGAGGGGACGATCATGTACATGCCGGTGACGAACCCGGGGATCTCGATCACCGAGGCGACGCGGGTGCTGAAGGTGCAGGATGGCATCCTGCGGTCGTTCCCGGAGGTCGAGCGCGTCTTCGGCAAGATCGGGCGAGCCGAGACGAGCACCGACCCGGCGCCGCTCAGCATGGCGGAGACCGTGGTCATGCTCAAGCCGAAGGACCAGTGGCGGCCTGGCATCACCTACCAGCGGCTCATCGCCGAGATGGACAGCGCCCTCGCCATGCCGGGCGTGCAGAACGCATGGACGCAGCCCATCCGCGGGCGCATGGACATGCTGACCACCGGCATCCGCACGCCCGTGGGGATCAAGATCGGCGGCGCGTCGCTCGATTCGATCCAGAAGATCGGTGAGCAGATCGAGGGCCATCTCCGCGGCGTGCCCGGCACGCGCAGCGTCTATGCCGAGCGGGTCGCCGGCGGCTACTTCCTCGACATCGACGTCGACCGCGACGCCATCGCACGGTACGGCCTCACCGTGGGCGACGTGCAGCGCGTCATCCAGATCGCACTCGGCGGCGAGGTCATCTCTCAGACGGTCGAAGGGCGCGAGCGGTACCCCATCACCGTACGGTACTTTCGAGAACTGCGCGACGACATCGACCGCATCCGACGCATCCTCGTGCCGCTGCGCGGCGGCGGCGCGGCCGGTGGCGGCGCCGTCATGGCGAGCATGGCCGGCGCATCCGGAGGCGAGTCCGCTGGCGGCAGCGACCCTGTGCCGACGGGCTTCGTACCCCTCGAGCAGGTGGCCAACGTCCACATGACGACCGGCCCGGGCATGATCCGCGACGAGGACGGGCTTCTTTCGGGGTACGTCTTCGTGGACGTGACCGGACGGGATATCGGCAGCTACGTCACCGCCGCGAAGGAGATGCTCGCGAAGAACCTGAAGCTCCCGCAGGGCTACACCCTCACGTGGAGCGGCCAGTACGAGTTCCAGCTTCGCGCGCGGCAACGCCTCAGCTTCCTGTTGCCCATCGTGGTGGTGACCATCTTCATCCTGCTCTACATGACGTTTCATTCCGGGTCCGAGGCCGGCATCATCATGCTGGCGGTTCTCTACGCCCTCACCGGCGGCGTGATCCTCCAGTACATCCTCGGGTACAACTTCAGCGTGGCGGTTTGGGTCGGGTACATCGCGCTGTTCGGGGTCGCCGTGCAGACCGGCGTCGTCATGATCATCTACCTGCGCGAGGCGGTGGAAACCCACGCAAAGAAGGGCGAGATCACGGAGCAGGCAATCCAGGATGCGACCATCGAAGGCTCCGTGCTGCGGTTGCGGCCGAAGCTGATGACCGTCGGCACGACGATGATCGGTCTCTTGCCGATCTTCTGGAGCACCGGCGTGGGCTCCGACGTCATGAAGCCCATCGCGACGCCGATCATTGGCGGCATGCTCACGTCCACCGTCCACGTGCTCGTCATCACGCCGGTGATCTTCTACCTGATGCAGCGGTACTCCCTTCGTCGGCGGCGGCGCAGGGCCGCCCGGAGTGCTGCGTCCGCACGGTAGACGCCATCCGCAGAGGCGAGCAGGCCGCCCGCCGCACGCCGCGCGGCCTGCTCCCCCGACGCCGGCCCGTGTGTCACGCCGCGTGTCCGTGTGTCACGCCGCGTGTCCGTGTGTCACGCCGCGTGTCCGTGTGTCACGCCGCGTGTCCGTGTGTCACGCCGCGTGCCTGTGTGTCACGCCGCGTGTGTGTCACGTGGGACACATGGGCGGGCGGCGAGCGGGCCGCATAACCTGCCGTGCGGTGCGGAATTATGACTGACTGCTCGCCCTGCCCATGTGTCCGCGGCGACACAGCCGCCGCGCGGCGACCCTCCCCTCCATCCTGCGATAACACCCGTATGCACCAGCACTTCCGACCGGGCATCGCGGCAGTCTCACCGAGGCACGCTCCTTGCATCCCCTGCTGTTGGGCTCTTCCACGATGCGACTACATGATGGGATGGTATTGGTGAGGCGATGAGAGAGTTCTTCCGCCGACTGCCTTGGTTGCCATGGACGCTCCTGATCGGGACGGCGATCGCCGTGGTGGTTGCCGCGGGGATCACGACGCCGGATCGCGCCCAGGTGCGGGAGCGGCCTGCCGTGCGCCGCGACCTGGCGTGCGTGCGGCCCGAGTTGGGCCCGAACCGGGGCATCGCGGACCTCGTCGGCACCGCCCACGTCGGGTCGGTGCGCAGCATCTCCGATTCGACCGCGCCGAACTACTGCTCGCCCACGGACCCGCGCTGGGGTGTGCTCGGCGCCTTCCCGGGGGATACGACGATCGTGCTGGCGCGTGGGACGGAACGCGTCGCCGTGCGGCTCGTGGGCAGACCGGGGCGCTCGCTCGCGGTCGTGTTGGGCGGCCGAAGCTACCCCATCGTCGCGGTGTATGGTGGCGGCATCGGGTGGAAGCAGCGCTACATCACCGTGCGGGACGAACTGCACTACATGCTGCCGATAGAGTGGGACGAACAGCATCGAGCATGGGAGCCGTACGGCCTGGAGCGGTGGCTCGCGACCGGCGGCCCCGACACGCCTCGGAAGGATGACTCGCTCGAGGGGCGGTGCGCCGACTGCCATGGAGGCACCAGGGCCGACCATTCCGGCATGGTGTTCGTCGGCGCGGACGGCATGAAGTAGCGCGCAGAACGCCCAACAGAATGAGTCGGCTCCGTGGCGACGTGCTGGTTCACGTACAACGTGCCGCGATGGCTGCGGCGCACGCGATGGGCGCATTCTGTTGGGCGTTCTTACGGTCTTCATCCCATGGTCACAGAGACAACCCGTAGCAGGGAGGTGCCTCGCCCATGACACGAAAGGTACGGATGGTGGCGTGCACGCTGATCGTCATGTGCGCCGCCGCAGGGGTCGCGTGGGGAACGAACCCGCCGTTTCCCATCGGGATCGAACCGCTCTCGCCGAGGATCATCGCCGACGAGCAGCTCGGCGCGAGCGAGCGCACGACGACGGGTCTGCCGACCGTCGTCGTGCAGTACCGCGTGCACCTCAAGGCTCGTTTGTCGAGCGCGATCACGACCGCGGTCTGGACGCTCGAGGCGAAGCCCGATAGTTCGGCACTCGCGATCGGCCAGTTCAGCAGCGCGACCGACACGACCTCGTTCGTGCCGGACGTGGAAGGCTCCTACCAGATCGGCCTGGTGCTGAACGGCGGGACGCAGTCGCTGCTCTGGATCACTGCGGCACGGTACGCCGGCGTCGGGACGATTGGCGGCGCGATACCGAACGTGATGAAGGGCCAGTGCGGGACGTGCCATTTCAAGGCCGTCCCAGGTTGGGCGTCGACGTCGCACGGGACGGCCTCGGTGGGGCCCGTGAACAAGACGCCGGCCTCCTTCCAGGAGACCTGCCTCCAGTGCCATGCCACCGGCTACGACAAGACGAACAAGAATGGCGGGATCATGTCCACCGGGTTCGTCTTCCCGAGCGGGCCGCACCAGGCCGGCGGGACGTATTCGACGAACTACGACTCGCTCCTGGCGACGAAGCCGAACCAGGCGCAGTTGCTGAACGTCCAGTGCGAGATGTGCCACGGCCCCGGCAGCCGGCACGTGGCGCAAACGGACAAGAACCAGATGTCGTTCTCGTACTCGTCGGCCGTCTGCGCCCAGTGCCACGACGAGCCGTCACACCATCCGGAGCCGATCGCGTGGGACGTAAGCACGCACGCGAACATGAGCCACATCACCGGCACGGGCCACTCCAACGGCGAGAACTGCAGCCGATGCCACGCGGCGCAGGGATTCGTCAACCAGACGATCGACGGCGGGCCCGCGGCGGCGTACAACGATGATCCGCAGCCGATCACGTGCTCGGCGTGCCATGACCCACACAATGGGTCCGCGCCGTTCAACCTGCGGCGGGGCAGCGTCGCGACGGCGTGCACGGGCTGTCACATGCTCCGCATCAGCAGCCGCGGCCTCCATCACTCGCATCAGGGCAGCATGCTCGCCGGCATCGACGGCAAGGAACTGCCCGGCTACGAGTACCTGGACGGGACGCACTCGGAGATCGCCGACGCGTGCGCGACCTGCCACATGGCCGCCAAGCCCGCCAGCCTCACCGACGCGCGGATCGTCGGCCAGCACACATTCCGCGTCGTCGGCGTCAACACCGCGACCACGCCGGCGGACACGGTCCTGAACGACACGGGCTGCAAGGGGTGCCACGGCGGCGTCTCGCTTGCCTTCGTTCGCCTGAGCCAGAAGAAGGTGAAGCACCTCCTCGACAGCCTGCAGGTGCTCCTGCCGAAGACCACGGCCGGCCTGCCGGTGTTCACCGCCGACTCCCTCTCCGAGGCCGAGAAGACCGCGGCGTACAACTGGTACTTCGTGGACTACGACGGGAGCTTCGGCGTCCACAACACCCCGTACGCCGTGGCGCTCCTCAAGAGCTCGATCAGCGAGGTGCTCGCCAGCCGTGCAGCCGGTGCGATCGTCAGCGTCAGCGACGTGCCGAACGACCAGGGGCACATGGTCCGTGTGTTGTGGAACGCCTTCGCGGGTGAAACGGCTTCGCTTGCGACGGTTGTTGAATATAGCATATGGCGTCATGATGCAGTGAAGGATGTCTGGGTGTTCGCGGGATCCGCTCCCGCGACGCGGCAGACTCGGTACGCGCTCGATGTGAGGACGGATTACGACTCGACCGCAGAGAAGGGGGTCGTGCTGAGCACGTTCCGGGTGAGCGCGACGACGACGGCTCCGGGAGTCGTCTACTGGTCGGCGTCGGCCACGGGCTACTCCGTGGACAACCTCGAGCCCTCGGTGCCTGGCACGCCAAAGTACGCCGCGGGCAAGCTGGCGTGGCGCCGCTCGCCGGAACCGGACGTGCGCTACTACGCGGTGTACCGCACGACTCTCGACGGGACGTTCGGCGCGCAGCCGTTCGCGCGGGTCGCCGACACGACCATCGTCGCAGAGCCGCTCTACCGCTACGGCGTCGCCGCCGTGGACTTCGCCGGCAACCAGAGCGATCTGGCGGTCGTCGACGTGCGGACGGCGGTGCAGGACGGCACGCCGTTGCCTACTGCGACGGCGCTGATAGGCAACGCGCCGAACCCGTTCAACCCGCAGACGGTCATCCGTTATCAGTTGCACAAGGGGGCGCAGGTCTCCCTCGTGGTGTACAACGTGCTCGGCCAGCCCGTGCGCACGCTGGCGGTCGGCGTGCAGAGCCCGGGCGTGCACGAGGTCATCTGGGACGGCCGCGACGACGCGGGCCTCGCGACGTCGAGCGGCGCGTACATCTACGTGCTCACGACTGACGCGGGCTTCCGTCAGGCGAACAAGATGCTGCTGGTCAGGTAGACCGGCATCTCATTCGAACATCGTACGCAGGAGAGGAGTCGGAGGCGGCGATCCGTCGCCTCCGCCCTCTCCGTTCGAGCTGTGGCAGGCGACCGATGAAGCCGCTCCATTTCCTCTCCCTGTGCGCCGGCGCGCTGCTGGCGTCGCTGGCCGGCGCGGTGACCTTCTCCGGGAGCACCACGACATCGCTCCTGGTGACTGATCGGCCGACCAGGATCGACTCGACGTTCCTCCGCGTGCCGGTCTTCGAGACCCTCGCCTTCCGGCTCGCGGGAATCGGCAGCGAGCGACTCTCATTCGACGGAAGCATCCGGGGCTGGCAGGACCTGAACGACAAGGCCGCCGAACGGAGTGACCTGCGGCTCCTGCGCGCCCGCCTGCACTGGGTCGACCGCCAGGCCGGCATCGACGCGAGCCTGGGGCGACAGTTCGTCGTCGAAGGTGTCGGCCGCACGTACCTGGACGGACTTCTCATCCGCAAGCGCATCAGCCGGTTCAGCCTCTCCGGCTTCTTCGGCGCGCCGCTCCGCCGCGGCACGGACGACTGGGAGTACTGGAGCGGGGCAGCCCTCCAGTGGGGCGCGTACGGCCGCGCCCGCCTGTCGAACCGGGCCCTCGTCGGGGTGAGCTACACCGAGATGCAGCGCGACGAGGGTCTCGGCCTGCGGCTCGTGGGCGCCGACGGCACGGCGCGGCTCACCGATCGTCAGACCCTGGAGCTGCGGGCCGACATCAACGCGGCCAAGGGTGACGTCGACCGGGCGTCGGCCTGGTGGCTCTACCAGCGGACGCCGAAGGAGTTCCTCACGATCGAGGGGCGCTACCATGGCCCTCGGCTCCTGGCGACCTCGTTCCTGGATTCCATCGATCACCACGGCTACGGTCGCCTGACGGCCAGCTACGTGCGGCCGATCGTGGGCGATCTCCGGGCCTACGTGGCGGCCAACGGGCTCATCATCGACAACTCGGTCGGTGCAACCACCGACGTGGGCGTTTGGTGGCGGTCGCTTCGAGTGAGCTACCTTTTCTCCACGACGAGAGCGGCCACAGGCCACGGGATCACCCTTCACGGATCGTACCAGATCACACCGCACCTCACCGTCGGCGGTCGGACCAACTGGGCCCGGTTCGAGCTCGACAAGAGCGACGAGGAGAATCAAGCCATAGGATCGGCGGCGTGGGTCACGGTCACGCCGGTACCGCGGCTCGATCTGACGACCGAGGTGCACGAGATCACCACTGACGACTTCGACTACCAGTTCGAAGGGCTGGTCGTCGTCAGGTACCGCTTCGGGAAGAACATCGGCTTCCGGCGTTAGCTGATGACCGACAGCACCGCAGCCTGTCGCGCGGTGGAACCGGAGAGGAACACGTGAAAGCCAGCATCAGGATGCGGCGGATGATGCCCCTCGTGATGATCGCGGCTGCGGGCCTCGTAGGCATCGTCCTGGCCAGCGGCCCCGACGTCGTGCGGACCGGCCATCGGTACCATGTCAAGGAACTCCAAATGGAGTGCACGAGGTGCCACGCGTCGATCCCCCACAGCACCTCCGCGAACGATCAGAACGTGGCCGGCCACGACGAGTGCTTCGTGTGCCATGACGGTACGACCGCGCCCGACGCGTGCCAGACCTGTCACACCAACCCGGATGAGGCGACGACGCTGGTGATTCCGCCTCGGGAGATCCATTTCTCCCACGAGGCTCACGTCGAGCGCGGCGCGACCTGCGCGACCTGCCACCACCAGGTCCGCGTGGACCGCTTTGGCGACCCGGTGTACGGCCTGCCGGGGATGGGCGAGTGCGTCACCTGTCACAACGGGCGTACGGCGCCCATGGCGTGCACGACGTGCCACACGCGCACGGGCAAGCTGCCTCCGATGGACCACGAGCCGGGCTGGATTCAGCGGCACGGAGAGGTGGCGCGCGGAGAGACGGAAGTATGCGCGCAGTGCCACGTCCAGGAGCAGGACTGCGACAACTGCCATCGCGGCGACAACCTGCAGGGCATCCCGCACCAGGAGGGCTTCATCGAGACGCACCCCTTCATCTTCTTCAGCAAGACGAAGGACTGCGGCGCCTGCCACGACTTCGCCGCCTCGTGCAGGCCCTGTCACGAGAGCAGGGGCGTCTTCCCGGCGAACCATTTGCCGCGAAGCGTCTGGGCCGACCCCAGTACGGGTGGGCGACACCGCGACTTCGCTTCGACGGACATGGAGTTCTGCGCCGCCTGCCACGACGAGGCGCAGCCGGTGTGCGTGCAGTGCCACGAAGACGGTGAGGGCGACTGATGCCAACCCTATTGAACCTATGCTGAAGCGCACGACATCCGACCGAGGTGGAGACCTATGGGAATAGCGGCGTATGCCGTCGCGATATGGTGCCTCGCGCTGTTCGCCGCGGGGTGCTCGAAGGAACGCGCGAACCCGCTCGGTCCAGGGCCACATCCGGCGAGCTGGGTGGACCCGAACTCACCGGACTTCCACGGCGCGGACGTGGCCCGCCTGGGCAGCCAGATGTGTCTGGACTGCCACACGGTGACCGCCACCAACCCGGCCTCGAAGCCCGCCGTCTCGATATCGTGTGCGCGCTCGACCGCCTGCCACGCGTCGGAGCAAGGGGTCGACAGCCTCGGCTGCACCACCTGCCACGGGGCGCTCGGCGGCGGACACTCCGCTCACTTCGGCCAGGGGATCAGCGGCTGCTCCACCTGCCACAACCTCGTGGCCACCGCGAGCGGCCTCTCCGGGACACTTCATATGGACGGCCGCGTCGAGGTGAACCTCGGGAGCGGAGCGGTCGGCACCTTCAGCGCGACGGCGAAGACGTGCGCCGGGTCGAACTGCCACCTCGGCACCTCACCCGTGTGGGACGCCGCTGGGAACCTGTCCTGCAATGGCTGCCATCCGAAGACGGGGCTGCCGGCGACGCATGCCGCGCACTTCGCCGCCTTGAGGGGAGCCAACTGCTCGACCTGCCACGCGAAGACGGCCGCCGACTCGACGCGCATCGCCGACCCGACGAAGCACCTCAACCACCAAGTGGACGTGGACCTCTCGTCGCTGTACGGCGGCAGCTACCGCAGCGCGACCGGCACCTGCCAGGGCACGTACTGCCACCGCGTCGCCTCGCCGGCCTGGTCCCTCACGACGCGACTCTCGTGCAACGGGTGTCATCCGAAGTCCGCGCTGCCGGCGGCGCATCCGGCGCACTTCGCAGCCATGGCGGAGGACAACTGCGCGACGTGCCACGCGAAGACGGCGGCCGACTCGACGCATATCGCCGACGCGACGAAGCACATCAACCTTCAGGTAGACGTGGACCTCTCGGCGAGCTACGGCGGCAGCTACAACGCGGCCGTCGGCACGTGTCAGGGCACGTACTGCCACGGCGGCACCGCCACGACGCCGCGCTGGACCGGCTCGACCCAGGTTGACTGCGACGGCTGCCATCCGACATCCGGTCTGCCGGGCCGGCACACGTTCCACCTGCGCAACGTCGTCGGCGGGCAGTGCAACATCTGTCACAGCGCGACGGTTGTCGAGGGCAACCAGCTCCTGCCCAACGGGCTGCACGTCGATCACACCATCGACGTGGCCCTGCTCCTCGGCATGACGTACAGCCCCACGACGAACACCTGCTCGAAGGGCTGCCACCCGAAAGGGTCGGAGAACTGGTTCTCGACGGATGACTGATCGCCGGCGGTCGGTCGGATCGGCGGCCGCGGGCTGTTCCACGGATGAAAGGGCGCTCACCCACTCAGAAGGAAGGCGCAGCATGAGGAAGGTTCTCATCTTGCTCACGACGACGGTCGTGGCGGGATCGGCGCTCGCGCAGACGCCGCCCACCGAACAGCAGGTTGCCAACGCGAAGTACATGGGGACCCGGACGTGTCGGCCGTGCCACATGTCGGCCGCACAGGGCCGGCAGTACGCCGTCTGGGATTCGTCGCTCCACGCGGCCGCGTACCGGACTCTCGGCACGGACCAGGCGAAGACCATCGGGAGTCGGCTCGGCGTGACGAACCCGCAGACGGACGCGCGCTGCCTGAAGTGCCACGTGACCGCGGCGACGTTGCCGGCCGCACGCAGGGCTCCTCGCTTCGACCAGACTGAGGGCGTCGGTTGCGAAGCCTGCCACGGCCCGGGCGAGTTCTACAAGGCGAAGAGCACCATGTGCCAGATAACCACGGGTCAGCTTCAGCCCGCGTGCGTCGGCCTCGTCGTGCCGACCGAGCAGGTCTGCGTGACCTGCCACAACCAGCAGAGCCCAACGTACAAGCCGTTCAACTTCCAGACGTTCTCGCGGAAGATCGCGCACCCGATCCCGGCAGCGCGCAAACAGCAGGACCGCCAGCAGGGCTGCGGCGCCGGCGCGAGCGGCGCTGGCGGCGCAAGCGGCACTGGCGCCAGCGGCGCCCAGTGATCCTGGCTCGCCCACGGCATGATGTCGGCCACCGGCGATCCGCCCCGGACCGCCGGTGGCCGTGTGCGCCTCACCCTTGAGCGTCCATGGTATGAGATGAACTGTTCGCACCAGGTTGCGTCGAGCCCACGTCCGCCCGAGCACTCGTCGGCCGTCACCGCATGGTTACGCCTCGGCAGCACCGCGTGGGTGTTCGTCCTCGCGCTCGCGGCGGGCGCGCGGGCGGGGGCACTCACGTCGGCGGACTGCATGGAGTGCCACGGTGACCTCGAGGCCCTGGATGGGCGCCGGGAGCTCCTCGTCGTGCCCGACACGCTGGCGGCCTCGGTCCATGCCGGCATGGAATGCACCGACTGCCATCACGTCCCCGAGCTTCCTCACGACGAGAAGCTGCCTCCTCCCGCATGCGCCGACTGCCATGACGCGGCGACGGCGGACTACGCGGCGTCGATCCACGGCGTCGCGCGCACCAGCGGCATCGCGGAGGCCCCGACCTGCGCGAGCTGCCATGGGAGCCACGACGTCCAGTTGGTGAGCGATCCGAAATCGCGGGTGGCGCCGCGGAACCAGCCGGCGACGTGCGGCGTCTGCCATTCCGACCCAAGGCTCGTGCGGAAATTCTACATCTCCGTCGCGAACCCTTCGGCGGCGTACGAGCGGGGCGCGCACTACCGCGCGCTCATGGGCGGCGAGACGCAGAACCATGGCGAACTGGCGGGCGTCCGACCGCCTACGTGCGGCACGTGTCACGGCGGGCACCGCGTGCTCCAGGCGTCCAGCGTCCAGTCACCCGTGAACCCGGCGAACGTGCCGAGCCTCTGCGGCGGGTGCCACCGCGGCATCGCGGGCATCTACCGGGGTAGCGTGCACGGGCGCGCGCTCGCGGCCGGCAACCGCAACGCGCCGAACTGCACGAGCTGCCACGGCGAGCACGACATCGCCTCGTCCGAGCGCGGCCCGTCCACCGAGACGCTCGCGTGGGTGACGAGCCAGGCCTGCGCGAGGTGCCATGCGGACCAGCGGCTGGTTCGGAGGACGGGTCTGCCGGCGCTGCGCGTCGCGAGTTACGAGCAGAGCTACCACGGGTTGGCCGGGCAGAACGGGTCCATCAGGGTGGCTCGGTGCCCGAGCTGCCACGGCGCGCACAACATCTACCGGGAGGAGGACCCGCGCAGCCTCGTCAACCGGAAGAACCTCGTCCTCACGTGCGGGCACTGTCACGAGGGCATCACAGCGCGGTTCGCCTCGATCCGCATGCATGCCCTCGTCGCCACCGAGACCACCACGCCGGCCGGCATGTTTCGCGTCGCCTACCTCTTCCTCATCTTCGGCGTCATCGGTGGCATGGTGGTCCACAACGGGGTGATCTTCTCCCGCTACCTGCGCGAGAAGTACCGAGTCGAGAAGCGGCTGCGGAGGCTGCGTCGTTTCGGCAGGTTCCAGGTCGCGCAGCACCTGACCCTGCTCGTCAGCTTCGCCGTGCTCGCCATGACCGGGTTCGCCCTCAAGTTCCCCACGTCGTGGTGGGTGGACCTGCTCCAGGGCATCGGGCTCGGCGAAACGACGAGGCGGCTCATCCACCGGGGCGCCGCCGTCGTGCTGATCGTCCAGTCGGCCATCGAGGTCGCCTGGTACATGGCCACGCGCGACGGCCGGCGCGACATCAGGTCGCTCCTCCCGACGTACCGTGACGTCGTCGACCTCGTCCGGAACATCCGCTACCACCTGTTCATGGCCGATCAGCCGCCGCGGTACGACCGGTTCGACTACACGGAGAAGGCGGAGTACCTCGCGCTCATGTGGGGCACGGCGGTGATGGCGCTCACCGGGCTCATGCTCTGGTTCCCGGAGACGTTCACGCGCTTCCTGCCGAGTTGGGCGATCGAGGTGGCGACGGTGGTCCACTTCTACGAGGCGGTGCTCGCCACCTTGTCGATCTTCGTCTGGCACTTCTTCTTCACGATCTACCATCCGCGCGAGTACCCGATGCGGATGACGTGGCTCACCGGCACGATGACCGAGCACGCCTATCGCCACCATCATCCGCGGGAGTACGAGCGCCTGCGGAACGATCCGGACGCGGTGATCCCGCCCGAGCATCCCGAGGACGGCGCCACGCGCCGCCAGGAGCAGCCGCCGGGGCACCAGCGGGCGGGGATGAGCTCGGGCAGCGGCGCGGCGACAAAGGAGCAGGGACCGGAGGCACGTGGATGAACGAGGTCGAGCAGGCGGAGACGGGTCCGGGCGCGCCGGGGAAGCGGCGATGGTGGCGGCGGTGGTGGGTATGGGTGGGGGGCATTCCCCTCGCTCTGGTCATCTTCACGGCGGTTGCCGCAGAGTGGACGTCGCGTTCGTCGTTCTGCGTGACGTGCCACTACATGCAGCCGTTCTATGATTCGTGGAAGTCGTCATCGCATCATGACGTCGAGTGCATCAAGTGCCACTACCCGCCCAACTTCCAGGGCGCGGTGAAGGGGAAGCTGCGCGGCATCTACCAGGTGGTCGCCTACGTCAGCCAGGCGTACAAGCGCTCGCGCCCGTGGGCGGAGATCCAGGATGCGTCGTGTCTGCGGCCAAACTGCCACAGCGTGAACATCATGGCGGATACGACCGTGGTGATGTACCGGGGCGTGCGCTACCAGCACGCGGCGCACCTGGAGCACCCGCGGCGCGGCACGCGACTGCGGTGCACGTCGTGTCACTCGCAGATCGTCCAGGGTGACCACATGGTGGTCACGCCGTCCACCTGCGTCCTCTGTCACTTGCGCGCCGGCGGAGTGCTTTCGCCAGCGGAACAGGCGGCCGGGAAGAATGGCTGCCAGCTCTGCCACGCGGCGCCCGGCCGGGGCATGCCCCAGCAACATCCGCGGCCCGAGAACCTGAGCGTCACGTGCGTGCAGTGTCACGGCGGGACGGTGGCCGGCGACGGGTCGGTGGCGCGCGAGCGCTGCTTCTCGTGCCACTGGGATCAGGCGCGCCTCGCCCAGATCAGCGACCCGACCTACCTCCACGAGGTGCACATCACCGAACACAGCATCGAGTGCCTGAACTGCCACTCCCTCGTCGAGCACCGGGTCGTCCTGGCTCGGAACCTCGCGCAGGTCAACTGCCAGGGGTGCCATCCCAACCTCCACGAGGCGCAGCAAGTGCTGTTCACGGGCCACGGCGCGCGCCACGTGCCGTCGATGCCCAACCCGATGTTCACCCGCGGCGTGCAGTGCCAGAGCTGCCACGTCTACCACACGGGCGTCGAGTTCCCACAGCTCGGGGAGAACGTCGTCGCCAGAGAACAGACGTGCGAGCGCTGTCACGGCCAGGGCTTCTCCCAGCTCCTGGACCGCTGGAACCAGCTTCTCCGCACGCGGGTGGGCGAACTCCGCGCCATGGAGGCCACGGTCCGCGCGCGCCTCCCGCGGTCGGACACGGCCGGGGCCGCGCTCGTCGACTCGGCGCGCTTCAACCTCGACATCATCATCGCGGGCAAGCCGGTCCACAACGCCGTCTACGCGGGCGTCGTGCTCGACTCGACGTATGCCCTCTTGAAGCGCGCCGCCGCAACCGCGCGACCGCGCGTGACGCTGCCGCCCTTCCACGTGACGGTGACGACCGGCGCGGAGAAGCTGCCGACCGCGTGCGGGAATTGCCACTTCGGGATCACCCAGGGCACGGTGAAGGCGTTCGGGAAGTACCCCTTCTCGCACAACGTGCACGTGGTGGACCAGGGCTTCGACTGCACCATGTGTCACTCGAACGCCGAGAAGCACGGGACGATTGTCGTGCGACCGGCCGATTGCGCCGACTGCCACCACACCGAGGACAATCGCGCGCGGTGCGTGATCTGCCACACCGATCAGGCGGCGCTCTTCCTCGGGCGCTCGCCGATCTTCGGGGATCGGCCCGCGCCGCTGTCGAACGTCCACATCGAGCAGCCGTGCACCGCGTGCCATCTGCGCAACGGGGAGGTCGTCCCGGCGACGAGGCAGACGTGCAGCCGATGCCATGAGGCGGGCTACGGCAACGTGGCTGCGGAGTGGCAAGCGACGACGCGAAGCGGGCTCGCGGCAGCGCGGGCGAACCTGGGCCGCGTCGCGACGGAACGGCTCACCGCGAGCCAACGGGAGACGTACCGCCTGGCGCGCGCCTCCATCGACGCGCTTGGGGCGGACGGCTCGTCGGGGGTGCACGACGCTCAGCGCGCCGAGGACATCCTCGACCGTGTCGGGACGGCCCTCGACGGGTTGCCGAAGCAGTAGGACGCCGCGCGGTCGGGGCGGCGCGAGGTATCGACGGTCAGGGCCAACGGGGCACGGCAGCGTCATCCAGGGGCGCCGCCGTGCCCCGTTCTACGTACGCGAGAACGAGGCCGGGCGAGCTCACCGATCGAGGTAGTGCAACGGGCTCGCGGCCTGGAGCTCCTTCGCCTTCTCCTCCGGCGACACGTCGAGGAGCATGTTGCCGCCTCCGATCTCGGGCCCTGCGAGGTACTTCAGCATCTCCGGGTTCCTGAGCGGCGGCATGAACTCCACGTGGAAGTGGCACTCGGGATGCGGTCGCCCATCCGTGGGCGCCTGGTGAAAGGCCATGACGTACGGGAAGGGCATCTGCCACAGATTGTCGTACTTGCAGAGCACGGTCTTGAGGATCGCCGCAAAATCCTCCACCTCGGCCGCGTCCAGGTCGGCGACCGACGGCCGCGATTCCATCGGCGCAATCTGCACCTCGTACGCGTACCTCGCGAAGTAGGGCACGAAGGCGATCATCGACCGGTTCCGCGCGATGACGCGGCACTCGTCGGCGATCTCCTGCTCGATGACGGCGCGGTAGAGGGCGATGCCGTGCCGTCTGAGGTGCGCGCGGCTCCGGCGCATCTCCCGCATGACGAGGGAGAAGACGAAGTTCGTCCCGTAGATCTGGCCGTGCGGGTGCTGGTTGCTCACGCCGACGGCCTTCCCCTTGTTCTCGAAGATCAGCACGTACTTGATGTCCGGTTCCGCGCCCAGGCGGCGGTACTCGTCCTGCCAGGTTGTGACGACGCGTCGGATGTCGGGCAGGGCCATCCTGGCGAGCGACAGGTCGTGCCGCGGATGGAAGCAGAGGACGCGGCAGCGGCCCGCAGCCGGCATCGCGCGGTACATGCGGTGCGCGCTCGTCGCACGGGGCGCCGCAGGGCCCGTCGGCGGGAAGTCGTTGTCGAACACGAACGTGCCGGCATACGCCGGGTTGACCTCGCCGTTCGCCCGCACGTTGCCGGGGCAGAGGTAGCACACCGGGTCGTGCTTGGGCTCCGCCGTCGGTTCCGCAAGCCGGGCGCCGTGCCACGGCCGCGTGTCCCGGTGCGCCGAGACGATGACCCATTCGCCGCGGAGCGGGTGCCACCGCAGCTCCCATTGCCGCGGATCGTAGTAGGGCGGTTTCGGTCTGATGGTGGAGGACATCCGGAGAGCCTCGTCGCGGTTCAGGTCGGTCCGCCGCGCGTCCCGGTGGCCGCAGGGCACGCAGGTTCGAACTTCCTATGATAACGAAATCCCCCGGCGGCGCGAAAGTGTCCCCGCCGAGGCGCCGCAGCGGCCCGGCTTGCGCCCGCGGCGGCGGCGTGTTTCCCTCTCATGACGGGCTTCCTCTAACAGTGATGTCCCGATCATCAGGTCTCGGAACGCCAGAGGAGTCACCCATGCCGCAGTCCTCGTGCTGGATCGATGGCCGCCCGGTCATCCCGATCGCATCGCTCGGCCAGGGCGCGCCGCTCACCGAGTGGCTCGTCACGGGGCCCTTCCCCATCTCGTACCCAGGGGGGCTTCTTCGCTCCCTCAAGATCGGGCGCGCCGACGCCATCGACCTCGACCCGCTCGCCGCCGAGACCACCGCGCGGCCGGTCGAGGGCGAGGCCGTCCGGAACCCGGCCGCGCCGACCGGGTTCTCGACGTGGGAGCGTCTGAGCGGGAGCGAGACGTACAGCCTGAAGCTGCGCTACCCCGGCTGCGTGGAGGCGATCGCGTACGCCGCCACGTACCTCGCCGCCGAGGAAGAGGCGACACTCGTCCTCTTGGCTGACGACCGCGATGTGTACAAGAGTTCCGCCGTTCAGGTCTTCCTCGACGGCGTCGAGATCGGGCATGGCGGCGTGCCGGCCATGGCGCCGCTCGCGCCCGGAGAGCACCGGCTCCTCCTGAAGATCACGGGCGGCAGCGTGCTCGCGGTCGCCTGGCAGGTTGCGGTCCGCGCCGGCATCGCCCAGCCCTTGGGCGCCGTACAGCCGCTCGCCGACGGCCTCAGCGTCGCGCTCGGGGCGTTCTCGGGCTTCTGGCGCGGCAACGAGGAAGCGCCGGAGGTGGAGGTGAGGGCAGTCCTCGTGAACGCGGGGCCGGAGGAGGCGGTTGGGGGCTGCATCGCCGCGCGGCTGGACGGCGGCCGGACCGGGTCCGCGCACGAGCCGATCGCGCTCGCCCCGGGCGAGCTCCGCGAGGTGCGACTCGGCGCGCCCCTCGGCGACGCGAAGCCGGGCACGCGGGCCGCGGCGACGCTCGTGCAGAACGGCCGCACCGTCGCCATCGAGGGCGCGATCCCAACGCTCCCACCGGTGCGCGTGCTCCACGTCATGCAGGGGTTCCACTGCGACCCCGTCTGGGTCAGCGATCAGCATCACTACAACCTCATCTCCCTCGACAACGTCCGCATGATGGTCGACGCGTGCCTGGCGGACCCCGACTATCGGTTCTTCGTCCATGAGATCGACTATCTGAAGGCGTTCGTCGACGAATTCCCGGGCCGACGGGACGCCGTCTTCGACCTCGTGCGCCAGGGCCGCATGAACCTCGGGACCTCGTACAGCCAGCCGAACGAGAACACCTGCTCCGGCGAGGCGATCATCCGCAACATCCTCTACGGCCAGGGCTTCCACCGCCACTTCCTCGGCGGCAGCCCGGCTGTCTACCACGCATGGGACGTCTTCGGCCACGCGCCGCAGTTGAGCCAGATCCTCGCCAAGTCGGGCCATCGAGGCGCGCTCTGGTCGAAGTCGATCGAGGGCTTTCCGCCCGTCTTCCGCCACATGTCGCTGGACGGGACGGTCCTGACCCACGTCCGCACGTACTACACGTGGTACAGTACCAGCCTCGACATGGCGCGACACATCTCCGCCCCTCTCATGGAGGAGAAGGCGGCGTTCGGCCTTCGGCGCCATCTGTCGGTCCACGGCTCCGACTTCCGGCCGCCGAGCGTCTGGCCGATCGGCCACGCGCGGGAGATGGCGGAGTCGTTCCCGAAGGTCGTGATGTCCGACGCCGAAGACTTCCTCGCCGGGCTCGCGGAGGACGGCGCGCCGCTCTCGCTCACGAGCCGGAATCCATCCCAGCACCACGTCGGCACGTACCACACGCGCGTCGAGCTCAAAATCGCGAACCGGATGTGCGAGAACACGCTGTTCGCCGCCGAGTGCTGGGCCACGTTCGCCGCGCTCATGGGCGCGACGTATCCCGACCGCGCCCTCGACAAGGCGTGGCGCCAGGTCCTCTTCAACCAGCATCACGACGCCATCACCGGTACTCCGTGCGACATCAGCTACCTCGACCTCATGGCCGGCTATCGAGAGGCGCTGGAACTCGCCACGGGCGTCGCGGCGAGCGCCACCCAGTTCATCGCCGACGCGGTGAACGTGCCGGCGGGCGACACCGCCGGCCTGCTGTTCAACCCGCTCAACTGGGCCCGCGGCGGCGTCGTGACGTTGCCGAAGCCGGAAGGGGCCGACGCCGTCGAGGTCCGTGCGGCAGACGGTGCGCGCGTTCCGGCGGTCGTCGAGGGCGATGAGGTGAAGGCGCTTGCCCCGGCGGTGCCGAGCGTCGGGTACACGACGGTGACTGTACGAGCGATGGCGACCGCCGGAGCGCGGTCGCCGAACGTCGAGGCGGCGTCAGCCGACTCGACGCCGGCTATCGAGAACGAGTTCTGGCGGATCGAGCTCGATCCGGCGCGCGGCGGAGGTATCGCCAGCCTCGTGGACAAGGCCACGGGACGGGAGTTCATCGACCGCTCCATCGGCGTCGGAGATGATCTCGTCGCCTTCGCCGAAGGGGAAAACCCGTGGGAGTTCCACACGCACGGCCCGCGGATCGCCGCCTCGGAGTCCCGCGCGAAGGTGGAGGTGACGCGGACCGCGGTCGGGCAGACGGCGGTCGTGACGGGCCGGCTCGGCGACGTGTGCACGTACCGTCGGACCCTCGCGGTGCGGCCGGGTCGGCGGGAGATCGAGGCGAGCGTGCAGTTGGAGGGCTACCGCGGCCAGGAGGGCATGTTCGCGGTCACGACGCCGGTGCTGCTGGCGGGCGCGCTGCCGGTCTTCGAGGATCGCTTCGGGACCGTCGTCGGCAGGCGCGGGAAGCGGAAGTTCGACTACCGCACGCGCGGGTCGGCGCGCCCATCAGGCTGCGCCGTCTTCCCCGTGTACAACTGGATGGAGGCGGGCTGGTCGGCGCAGGTGGACGTCGGCGACGGAGCCTCGCGGCTGAACCTGGGGATCGCCGGCCTCGTGATCCCGCACGACGAGGGGATCGAACGTGCGCTGGAGCCGCTCTTGGCGGCGCTCGGCCACGTCGGCATCACCTGCACGTCGTTCTACGATGATGACGACATGCCACGCCGGGCGAAGGTCGACCGCACAGCGTACGGCGAACTCTTCTACCACCACCTCTCCGACGACACGACGATGCGTCGGGCCGACGACCTCGCGATGAACGCCGAGTGGATCGTCCTCGACGCGGGCGGGACGAACGCGTACGCGGGCGAGCTACTGGCCCGGTTGCCCGATGCCGCGCGCGCCGGCGCGCGCAGGCACCTCGCGGCCGAACAGTCGCGCCAGGGCTGGGGCATGATCGTCGCCGAGGACGACCGCGTGCCGGAGGGATGGCCGCCGCAGCCCGTGCTGCTCGTCTCGGCGGCGACGCAGGAGGCATTGGGCGCCGCGATCGTCCGCATCGGCGAGGACCTCGCGCGCGACGGCCGCATCCCACTTCCCGCGGGCTCGGACTTCCGTCCCCGCAAGGGGACGCTGGACGACCGCGGCTTCGCCATCCTGACGACCGGCACCGGCGCCGCCACCATGGAGCCCGACGGCGCGCTCACCCTGTTTCTCGACCGCACGTCCGGCTGGTCGGCGAGCCACCTTCGTCGGAAGCTCGTGCCGAACTGGCGTGGGTCCATCTATCGCTACGCGTACCTGCCGCACGCCGGCTCGTGGCGCGATGGCGACGTCGTGCGGGCAGGATACGAGTTCGCTCATCCCCTCGCCGTCGCGATCCCGACCGGCGACCACGGCAGGCGACGGACATCCCTCCCAACCGAAGGAAGCTTCCTCTCCCTCTCGGCGGAGGAGGCGGTCGTCACGGCGATCAAGCCGGCGGGCAACCCGATCTCCCGCTTCGAGGCCGGGCCGAGCGACCCGGCGCGCGGCATCATCGTCCGGGCGTACGACTCCTCCGGTCGCGGCGCGCGCGGGAAGCTCATGTTGGCCCGACCGATCGCCGAGGCGCGCGCGACGGACCTCATGGAGGAGGACCGCGGAGCCATTCCATGCGGCGATGCGTGCGCGGACTGGACGCTCGGCCCGTTCTCGATCGAGACGATGCGTGTCGTGCCGGCGGCGGGAGTTTGGCCCGAGGTCGGCGCGGCGGTGCTGGGTCCGGATCGGGAGCCGTTCCAGCCCGTCTGGTGCCGGCACTGGCAGCACAACGTCGGCGCGCATCCTCTCGGCTACCTGCCCGTGGGGATCTACCTGTATGGGGACCTTCCCGTCGAGAACGCGGGCGGCAATTTCCCCACCGTGGGCAGGCTGCGCGTCCGCATCGTGAACAACTGCACGGACCGCGAGGTCCAGGGGACAGCGGAGCTCGTCGCGCCGCCGCGCTGGACCCTTCTCCCGGCGGAGATCCCGTACCACCTCGGGCCGCGGGAGCACGTCGTCCACGAGGTGACGGTCGCCGTCGAGACCGCGTTGCGCGCGGGGCTTGTGAAGGCTCGGCTCGTCCATGAGGGACAGACCTATCAAGACGTGCTGGAGATCGGCCGCGCCACCGAAATCCGCGTTGGCGGGGAGAAGAAGGACCCCGGCGCGGAACGCTACGACGACATGGAGATCATCAAGGAGCGCGAGCCGGACTGGCGCGTCTTCCGCGACGGAGCAAACATCGTGGTGCGCGTGCGCAACCCGTGGTGGGAGCCGCTCGAGGTCGAACTGGCCGTGATCAGCCCGATCGAGACCTGGGGCGCCACCGCGGGGTCGTACGCGCTCGGAGAGATCGGCCCGCGCTACGTCGGGCTGTCCATTCCCGGGCGACAGGAGCGGCTTGTGCGGCTCACCGTCCGGGCCGCGGATCGGATGCCCGTCTTCTGGGCGTGGGCGAAGCTCATGTGCAACGGCAAGGCGGACTACAAGCCCGTGCCCGGCACGACGGCGTAACGACGGGCGCGACGGGAGCCAGCGAGCGGAAGGAGAAGGGGCGGGACATCCCGCCCTTTCGTCGTTCGTGACGTCGTTCGGCCTGTGCATCGCGCGCCTCCGTCTCCGCCGCTTGGGCCGCGACGCATTGCGCCGATGCGCGATGTTCGCACTCCCCGATCCTCCTGGCCGGTCATCGCCATCGTGCCGTTGTCGAGGATGAGGAGGACGTGCCCGGTCGCCGGCGGGCTGCAGGCCATCTCCACGAGCCTCCTGATGCCGGCATGTACGAATGTGCTGTCGCCAATGAGGTCGATGACAGAACGCGCCTCGTCCAGCCGGAGCGCGTGACGCAGACCGAGACAGACGCCGATGCCGGCGCCCATGCGGACACACGTGTCCATCGCCTCGAAGGGCCGCGGCACCGCGAACGTGTAGCAGCAGATGTCGCCTGCTACGATGCAGTCCAGTTAGTGAAGTGTCTGAAACATGGTACGATGCGGGCACCCCTCGCATGACTGATACGCATTCGCCTTCAACGCGCTACATGGGCGAACACGGGGTCTGCCCATGGCGTCGGTTGTATGATGCGTCTGCACAATGGGTTGCAGGGGCGAGGC
>Ga0315279_10002308_pt1 | contig 29015 bp, 31 predicted proteins | sample YL17G06_20_MG_FD_203694 | JGI IMG/M metagenome (GOLD analysis project Ga0315279, IMG submission 203694) | Sediment microbial communities from Yellowstone Lake, YNP, Wyoming, USA - YL17G06_20 | ecosystem: Environmental > Aquatic > Freshwater > Lake > Sediment | place: USA: Wyoming | collected... | reverse complement strand
TGGGATGACAGAAGAGAATATAGGGGCCAAGTCGCAAGAGGTATTGGCTCTAGTGGAATTGATGGACCGGGCCAATAGTCTCGTGAAGACGTTTTCAGGCGGGATGAAGAGGCGATTGGAGATAGCGCGAGGGCTAATGCACCACCCGAAAGTGCTGTTTCTGGACGAGCCGACGTTAGGGTTAGATCCCCAGACGCGCAGGCATTTGTGGGAATATATCAAGAAGATTAACGAGAAAGAGCGAATGACCATAATACTGACAACTCACTATATGGACGAAGCCGACTATCTCTGCGACCGGATAGGGATTATAGACAAGGGCAAGATAATAGCGTTAGACAGTTCCGAGAGGCTCAAAGACGTGCTTGGAGGAGATGTGATAACGCTCCAGGTATCTGACTCTAGTAAGATGAAAGTGCTGCTAGAGAAATTGGAATGCGAGAAGTGCGTGAAGAAGGTGGATGCGTTCAACGACAGTCTCAACGTTACTATAAAGGACGGCGGCAAGAACATCCCGAAGATTGTTAGCCTAGCGGAGAAGAACAAGATAACGATAGACTCCGTCATGCTCAAACGGCCCAGCCTGGAGGATGTCTTTATCCACTATACTGGCCGTACTATCCGCGAGGAAGAGCCTGCTAAAAGGCGATGGAGGGGTGGACCGCATGGAAGGTAAGGCCATCTATACGATCTGGCTGCGTGAGATGAAGAGGTTCCTTAGGTCTAAACCGAGGATCATAGGCACGATAGCGACGCCGTTCATGTTCTTGGCTATATTAGGGGTTGGATTGAGTTCATCGTTCAGCGCTCCTGGTTCCGGCAATTACCTGAGTTTCCTTAGTCCTGGCATTATAGGGATGTCGCTGCTGTTCACGTCCATATTCGCCGGAATGTCGGTCATAGTCGATAAGCAGTTCGGGTTCATGAAGGAGATCCTGGTCGCGCCCGTCTCCAGGACCAGCATTGCGTTGGGCAAGATACTAGGGAGCGGAACGGTGTCTCTATTGACCGCGTTCATGATACTGGTTATAGCTGTTGTTATCGGCGGGATATCGCTCGACAGCCTCTCCGTTTTGTCTATAGTCACAGTGATAGCGTTCATGATACTGACCGCCTTTGTCTTCGTCTCTATCGGGCTGATAATAGCCTCGAGGATGAAGGATACGGAGGGCTTTAGCCTGATAATGAACTTTCTGGTGATGCCCGTGTTCCTGCTTTCTGGTGCGTTCTTCCCTGCGACTGGAGTGCCAGGGTGGATGAAGGTGTTAGTCTATGCCAATCCGCTGTTCTATAGTGTTGATGGGATGAGAGGGGCGCTGATAGGCAGTTCTAGCGTTCCTATACTAGTAGATTTAGGGATAATGTTCGGGCTTAGCGTCCTGTTGATAGTCCTGGCCAGCTATATGTTTGGGAAAATGGAAAAGTAGTATTGCAGAAATCTTTATAAGTCTACTATGAGTTTGATTGAATATGGCAAAAGAGATGGGATTAGGTAAGAAGATAGGAATGGCTTTATTGGGCTTTTTCTTGGCGATGCTGGGATTCTTCCTCTTCGCCGTTATGGGTCCTTTTGCGATAGGAACTGGTGGAGTAGGTGCGGGGTTCATTTTTATCATTATTGGATTTGTAGTGCTTATAGTTGGATTAGTAATAGGAAGGCAAGGATTTAAATGAAAATCTTGGCTGTGTTTTTGGTTTTAGGTGTATTTGTTTTGGCTGATTGTGTTACTGACAACCTCTCTTCGGTAACTGGTGGAAACCGTCTTGAAATAAAAGACCTGTTAAATAATACAGAAGAATATCTTAACAAGGAAGTAACAGTAACTGGTTTATGTGCTCCTTATATTTTAGATATCTCGACTGCGATGTCACTCTCAAAATGGCATATTACTTTTGACTCTTCAGATTATCAAACTCTAACTCAAACATATACGAATGAGTGGGGCGGACAGAGTGCAAGTATATCAATAAAAAAGGACCCAAAGGATACGCATTGTGGATGGGGCTACCGCGATAATTATGAAGTAACGGGAACACTAAAAAGCATTGCAGTAGAGCTATGTGGTTGTATGAAATATGCAAATTATTCTGGAGTCGACCAAGTAATTGATTATGATACTGGCCAGATAATTGCTAATTCTACTAATCCATACCTACCAGTTGGAGCAGAAATCCAAAGGTTAGTAACCGAATGCCAAACTATGAAATGCAGTGAATGTAGTGGCTCAAACTGCAATGTGCCATACTTTTGTGATTGTGTTCCTGGCACAATAGAAAACGTAACACTCCTTTACTATATCGATTTAGAAGGACATCCGTTGAAACCTATTTAGAAGAGTAGATTTATGGACATTTTTGGCGAAAAACTTTTACAAATTAAAAAAGCAGTATTCCTTAATGCTGTTGAAAATGCAGCTTTAGCTCTTGGAGTAAAACCTCCCAAAGTTAAATTTTGGGAAGGGATTTGTCCTACAGATAACGGTTATTCAATAGCGCATATACATCTAGATACAAAAACAATATGTATCGCACGAAGATATTTAGTGGCACTCAATTTTGATGAATTAAAAGAGGCCGCTACCCACGAGGTGGCTCATTTAATAGAAGCAAAGCATAATGTCAGATTTGCCACAAAAAAAGAAAATGCGCAATTACTCTCATGGAAACCACCAATAGCGTATTCTACTACTAAATTATCTAACGCAACCAAGTCAAAACGCAAGAAAAAATTAAAGAAAAAGAAGTAAAAATTTGAGTATATCTACATGTTGTTGCAGAAATGTTTATAAAGCCATTATGAATTCTACTGAGTATGATTAAAAATAAGACCATTAAGAAAATTATTAAATTATTAAGTTCGTTATCATTACCGATACTTTTTTTGATATATTTTGGATTTGTTGCAATTGTTTTAATCCCAGATGTCTTATCAAGGAATTTGATAGGCACAGTCATTGACCCATTATCCTCCCTCCTTATAGTTTTTATTGGATTAATGACCATTGTAATACTTCTAAGTTTTATTCCATTCTCAGATTTTCCAACTTTATTTAAAAATTTAGGTTCAAAGAAATGGTTTTCTTTATGCTTTTTTTTAATGTTTGTTATATTTTTAGTCGGAACTATTACACTTGACTCTGTATATGGGTATAAACCAGTTTCCTGGCAATTAAATATTAATGGCGATACTTTGAACAAGTATGCGGGTGGTAGTAATTCATTTTTCTGCAATACCGCCAGCGGAAAAATATTTGTGGGAAGTAATGCTTCTTGTACAACTTTTCCGAAAATAAATTTTAAAAATGCGAGTATTACTTTCACATTTGAATCGGGTGAAGTAAAGAAATTTGATTTTACTAATTCAACCTTTATTGCTGAACCCAATACAATATATGTTTTTGTTGAAATTAATGGTACAACTTTAGATAATAAACCAATTTTTGTTACAACTGGTGTACAGCCCAGGTTTTATACACATGAAATGCAGGATAAATTTATAACATATCTTGTTGGATTGCTTGGGGCTATTTTATTTTCAGTTCCTATTGCTGTCGAATATTTGAAAAAATTATGGCGTAATTAACTTTTAAATTCGAAGACTTGTTAAGCGCCTCGAGTTCTTGATTAGGAAGGTTAACGACTTAGAGGAGAAAGTAGGGCAAATGTGTGGTAAAAATAAGTTGTTTGAGATAAAATTTTTAATTTTTAAAGTAGGGTTTTAATATTAAACCCGTAAATGCTAGTATTATTGCTATGTAAATTCCGTATGCTGTAACCCTAGCATTTTGATAAGAATAATATATATCTGCCTCATTTTTAACTGATATTACTTCTACATGATTCGTAAGTATAAGCGTACTGTCATTTGTATCATTATCTTTATGACGGATGGCGCAGATAGATATTTCCCACCCTCCTTCTGGAAGGGTTAAATTTTCATCGATACTCACTGGAAGTAAAAATCCATTTGAGGATATTTTCTGTGAGCTACCTCCTAAGTTTTCTGAGTTACCATCGCGAATTCCACACAAAGATTCATTAAGGGATATTTTATTGATTTGGCTAACCACAAGATACAAAGTAACATTTTGATTTTCTGTATCGCCAGAATAGCAATTTGCAGCTCCAACTAAATGTAGTTTTTTTCCTAAAATTATGAAATTCTCGTTTAACGAAGAACTTTCAGAAGAAAAATTTAAATCTGCTGAGCACATTGTCGTTGTATTTCCAACCCATGAATTTATTTCAGAAAATTTATTTATTGGATTTATTAGCAATATATAATACGAAATTCCAAAAAATATTAGTGCAAGAACCAAAATAAATGTTTTATTTACTTTTTTTTTAATCACTCGTTTCTTTTTTGAATCAATACGTAAGGCGCTATTTATTATAAACAATAAAACAAAAATACCAATTATTATAGAAAGTATAGTAATCCACATTCCTTTATCGCCTTCGATAAAGAGATATTCCCTTTTGCATATGAAAAATACCCATTCAATTGCAGTTTTAATGAGCTCCACTAAGAAAAGTGTTATCCCGCCAAGTAATGCGATTATAAATGTTCTTCTGTCTTTTTTTGATGCAACAAATTCGTTTAGATAATCAAATACCATATGCACTTATTTGTACTTCTTTTCCTTAAATAAGTAATGCCAAAAGTATTCAAAATTAGCAAACTTCTTTTGTTGGCAATGGACTAATTTCGGCACAATAACACGAGGTAGCACTAGCTTTAAGAGATTTTTTGAACGTGTATGATGTTTGAGGATAAAGATATGCACTTTGTGTTTCAGTCACATCCGTACCATCAATAACAAAACCAATTTTAACATAAAAAGTTCCACCCTTATTATCTAAATTGTTTATTGTACATTCACTATTTATCCAATCATTAAGCAATTGGGAGGTATAACATTTGAAATCTGTTCTTGAATATGTAAGAGCCTCAGTACATGCTCTATTGTTAGCACCGGCTCTAACACCACTGTAGAAAGAATAGACAACAGCAATAATAATTATAAAAACTAGTGAAAGAATTACAATAGTACCTAAGGGCATATTCTTCGTCTTTTTAGCCATATGAATATTATGTTGCGTTTCTTTAAATAGTTAATGCAAAAATCCTTATAAACTTGCTATGTGCGATATTATAAGATGAAAAAACTACTACCTTTATTGATTGTGTTTGGAATTGTTTTCTTTATAGGTTGCACTACTGAGGATGTAACTAATAGTATTTCTTCTGGAGGAAATTATGTTGAATTAAGTAGCATTGTAAGTAATCCAGAAGCATATGTCGGAAAAGAAATAACTGTAAAAGGAACTATTACATTTAATTATAATGTTTATGATTTAGGTGCAGGTTCAATAATAAACGAACCATCTAATGCGTTTAATGCTGGCACCGATCAGTGGGGAAATGCACTTTATGTCTTATTTGAAAAAGATCCCCAAGATAATCATAACCCATTCCCCACTGAAGTTTGGGAAGCAAGTGGGATATTCCAAAGATTTGATGCTTCAGTATGTACATGTACGTCATGGCGTTCATTCAATATACTAGAAAGTGATAAAGACTGGAAGTGTGGAGGAGGGAGTATTAGTGGTTGTGAAAATAGAACGGGCTTGTATTACTTCCTTAATCTAAGTGGGCATCCTTTAAAAATGATTTCTTCTACTTTACGTTAATCTAAAGAACATGATTTCATCTCCTTGGTAATTAAGAGGGTTTTACAGAACGAACCCATTCTTCTTGAGCTCCCATATCTTCTCAAGCGTGTAAATTCTTTTTTAAGTTACTCAATGCTTTTTCATGTATAATCGGATTCTTTTCATCCTTTATCTGATTATAAATTTTCTCATCAAGCAGATTCTTCAGCGGTATCTTTAGCTCTCGACAGGCCTCACGTAAGGCGATATACGTCTCCGCACTATACTTGAAATAGCATAGATAGCGCGTGTACTTATGGGTTTTCAGATACGCTTTCACCCTGGCCTTGACGAACCGGATATAGTCTCTTTTGACTTTGGCCGTCTCCAACCACTCGGGCCAGTCATAGCTATTAAAGGGATAATAGTCGGAGAACTCGAACGGAATCACGCCGGGACTAGACAACACTATCCTATGCAACCTAGGGAACACCTTCGCCTCTTTAATGGCCTCGTAGATCTCGACATGGGTTCTGGACCCGGCGTACGGCTTCCGGAACGAGCAGGGCAGGAACAGCGCTATATCCTTATCGACAGGCCTATCATAGAACCTGGCGAAGTAATCCTGCCAGACGTTATAGTGGCTATGGTCTAAACAGGCTATTCCAACGCCTCTAATGAACTCCTGCCTCTCCTTAGGGATTTTAGGGACAAAGGCATAGTTCTGATAGTCCAGCTCTATTTTCCTGTTCTTGGCCCAATGACTGACTATAGCCTCGAACTGGCCTTTGTCCAGCGGCTTCCATCTGCCTATAACCCACAGGTCGAACAGGCTGGCTTTGGCATGCGGGAAAGTGTTGATCAAGACAACGGAATCCGACTCTCGTATAGCCAGCTTAACCGTCTTATTCAGGGCTCTGGCGTTACCGAACGGGATATTGACCATGACGTAAGTCCTAACGTTGACATTATTCTTTCGCAATAACTTTACAGCCTTGAGCCATTGCGCGACAGTAAAGCCTTTGTGATAGGCGCGCAGGACTCTATCATCGGCGCACTCTAAACCGATAGCCACAGTGAGCTTTATCCCCTTAAAATCCGATAGGCTCTCTTGGGTGATATATTCTGGCCTGCTCTCTATCACCAACTCCTTAACACGGCTGGCTCGGATATAGTCAGCGAACCATTGTCTGAAGGCGCGAGGGAACTGCTTATCATCAAGAAAGGACCCAGAAGCGAAGACTTTCAGCTTCGTCACGCCCAAAAGGCTGGTCGACTCTATCCGTGCCTTTAGCCTATCTGTGTCTACCGGCGCTTCGAGCTTTCCCCAGCCGCAGGCATAGCATTTGCCCCAGGAACACTTGCCTGACGCTAGAATGAGTGTCTTCTCCATACCCCTATATTTGAGAACGAGAGGTTAAATGCTTTACGCGTACTTGACTGCCTTCTCCTGTAGTAATGGGGCAGTAACCGCGGTCTTGATGGTCGTTTTATCCTTCAGCAAGAGAATCACCCTCACTATAAGCTGTTCCCCGCTCTTTACCGCGGTTATATCACAATCGGCTATGTTCATGAGCCGCTCCTTGGTTATCTTTTCGCCGGTTAGATTGGATAGATATTGGGTGGCATCCATTAATTCTATGCCAACAAATTCTCCCTTGGAAGTGAAATCAAGTATGAGGTTGTCAAAATCTATGCTCCCGTAAGACTTCTGCCCTTTCTTGAAAATGGCCAGGTCATCATAGTCGTCATCGTAGTCCCACTTACATTTTTGCATCCATCCTCACCATCCTGCCCAACTTCCTCTTCCTGTTCGTTACTGTTATTACGAGGATTCTCAAATTTATAACTATTACTGCTATTATGGTGGTCCTATTGCTCTTCTTGAAAAAGCACTTGAACTTCTCCTCACGCTCTCCTTTTGCCTTCAGTCTTTGGGCGGCATAAAGCTCTTTTGGGTCGAGAAGGTCGCGCTTCAACTCTTCCATGTCGACGTCCCTCTCCAACGACCTCCAAATAGCATGGTTAGTCAAAATTATGTCTTCGCTCTTATATCTCTTCAACTTTTCAGCTACCTCTTCCTTGCAGTCTTCTGGCACATTTAGAATTAGAAATGAGGCGATATATAACGATTCTTTAACTTAATCTGGTTAAAATCAGTGTCTTTTCCATAGCCTTCTATTTAACAGAAAAAGTATAAAAACTAACCTTCCTCGGCTAATTTTCGGCGCAATTCATCAAAATCTATGCCTTCTCTTATCGCCTTCCTCAATTTCGGGCTTCTGTTATAGATCCATGTGACGCCCTTTGATCCTATGTATATCTTGTTCTCCCTATCCAGCACGTCAAGCGCTTCCATCATAACCTTCTCATCAACCTTGCCCCTCAACACCTTTTTGAGCTTGGAAATCGACATGGCGCTGCTCTCATCATCAACTATTGCTCTTCTGACTATTCTTATTTCATCCTCATTTGCCATCTAAACACCCTAATAAGCATCATCATGGTGGCATATGTCTATAATGAATACCTTGTGTGAAGCTTCATCAATCATGTAGAGAATCACAAAACTGTCGACATGGACTCTCCAGCGATTGCTCAGAGGCGCTTTTAACGGCTTGAATCGCTTTGGATCGGCCTCTATCTGCTCCAATCTTTCTGATACGATCGCATAGAGCTTCTTGTCTTTTTTCTTCATTTTCTTGAGTGTCTTCTGCGCCCTATGCTCAAAATTAACTAAATAAGGCAAAATCATTCCCCTGCAAGCTTCTCGAGATACTCTCTCACATTTTTAACAGGGATATACTTGGCAGTCTTCTCAATCCTCTTTATCTTTCTGACGTATTCCGGCCTGAATTGCGGTTCCATTATCTCCTCTTTGTATCCTTTTACTGCTACCTGAATTGCCTGAGACTTATCTTTCAGACCATACTGAGCCTTTATTATGTTCAATACCCTGTTCGTCTTTTCATCCAAATGTATCATCGCTTGCACCATATATGTCACGTATATTTTGTATATATATGGTGTATATAAAGCTATCTTAGTATCTTTAATATTAAAACATAGCCCATATATAACGATTCTTTAACTCAAAAAAGTTAAAAACAGTCTTCTCCATGGTCTTGGCCGGAAGGGTCTAGATATCCAGTGTAGACATTTTTAATAGATAAGTTTAAATATGTAGCCGCCTAAAATACAACTATGTTCATCGAGAAGAAAACAGTCGGAAAGCAGGTAAAATACTATTTAGTGCATTCATTCAGGCATAATGGCAAGGTCAAGAAAATACGCAGATACATGGGAGCTAATCTTTCTCACGAACAAATTGCGAAGCTCAGACCTATTGCTGAAAAACAGATAGCGGGCAGAATCGAAATTTACAAGGCGATCAGGAATCCGCTTTTGACCGTTTTATCGCCTCAGGAGCTCGAGACTCTCAGAAACCTGGAGAAAAAGGCAGATTTTAAGATTTTCCACTTATCTGAGGAGGACTGGCACATTTTCTCGGAACTGTTCACTTACAATACCAATGCAATAGAAGGCTCTCAAATAACCTACAGCGAAGTAAAAGGGATTATAGAAGAAGACAAATGGCCGAGGGAAAAGAGCAAAGCGGATATATCAGAAGCCTACGGGGTCACTGCTGCCATAAATTATCTGAGGAAGACTGAGGACCACTTATCGATAGACCTGATCAAGGAACTGCATAAAATCGTCTTCAGGAACTCAAAACCGTTCGCGGGACAGCTCAGAAATAGGGGAACAGAGGTGACCATATTAGATAAAAAAGGCAACATAATCCACAGAGGCGCTCCAGCGGAAAAAGTCCTGAGCCTCTTGAAGGAACTGGTCAGCTGGTATCACAAATATAAGAACAAGTACCCTCCACTAGTCTTGGCGGCAGTTGTCCATAACCAGTTCGAGAACATCCATCCTTTCGCAGACGGAAACGGCAGAGTCGGCAGGCTATTGCTCAACAACATCCTGCTAAAGCACGGTCTGCCGCCGGTGAACATTGATTTTGCTAGCAGGGAAGAGTATTACCAAGCATTAAGAGAATACGAAACAAACAACAATCTCCGACCTATCATAGAATTGCTGCTGGCTGAGTACAAAACGCTAAAAAGAAGGCTCAGGAAATAGGGGGACACACTTTCTAAAAATGTAGCCGCCTAAAGCGCCTCCCAGAAAAAGTTAAAATCAGCTTACTTTAGCCTTTCGTACAGCTTTCTCAATTCAGGTATATCCAGGGTGAACAGTTTCCTATTGTCTTCTATGTCCTTCTTGAACGCTATCTTGATCGAGTTATGAACGTCCTTGCTCGAATAGCGGAATAGCTCCCTAACGAACACATCGAACTCTGGCTCGCGCTTGACCTCTTTCCTCACCAAACTCACTATGGCCGAGTCTACCTTTGGCTGCGGATAGAACGCATTCTTTGGGACGACCTCTAGTATCTTTGGCTCGAAATAGTACTGGACCATCACTGAGAGTCTACCATAATCGTTAGAGCCTGCTTCAGCGACCATCTTCTCAGCGAACTCCTTCTGGTAACATAGGACAGCTTTATCGAAATCATACTCCAGCAGTTTAAAGGTAAGGGGCGCGGATATCGAATAAGGGATGTTAGAGACTATCTTGTTGAACTTTGGCCAGTCCGTCTCTAACGCATCAGCCCAGACATACTCTATATTGGCATAACCTTTCAACTCAGCGGATAGGACCGGCTCTAACCGCTTGTCTTTCTCTATGGCTATTACTTTCTGCACTGCTCTGGCTAACTGCTCGGTAAGAAAGCCTAATCCTGGTCCTATCTCAAGGACTGTATCAGAAAATTCTAGCTCGCCGTACCTTATCTCTCGCTCAATCACGCCAGAATCTATCATGAAGTACTGGTCTAACACAAAAGAAGGACGAAAGCCGTACTTAGCCATCAGCGAGTTAAGCCTATCGTGAAGGTTCATCGAATCATCTTTTGAGATTTATTTCCAGATTCAGGTTGGATATCTCGGTCGTCTTGAATCCGAGCCCTTTATACAGCGTTATCGCGGGCTTATTGATCGTATTGACGCCCAAGCCGATCTCTCCGATAGCCGCTTTTTTTGCAGAATCCAGCACGTAGCCGATAAGGGAGGTCGCTATGCCTCTGCCCCTGTATTCCGGCTTGACCAGTACATTGTTGATGTTCAGGCACTTGCCCACAATGGAATATTCAATCACCGCAATAAAGTCCCCGTCTTTGTCTCTGACTGCCATGAAATAATTGGCTGGGTTCCTGAACGCCTCCTTCAGCGTTTTCTCGTCCCACATATCCATCCTCACATCCGAGTCTTTGGCCGCCTTTTCATAGCTTTTGAGATAGCCGTCAGCATCCTTTTCACGCACCCTCATTATCTTCATGTTTTTGGGCAGGTCCGTCTTGAACGATTCATTGGGGCCTATCTTTCTGAGCATCTTTACGTGCTTTGATTTCTCGATTGCCCCTTTTTTGAGGAATTCGCCCCCGAGCCATTCGTCGCTCGCTCCTATATACAGATTGGCTCTGTCCTTGCCTCCTATCATTTTCATCGCATCGATAAAATAACCGGCAAAAGAAACATTCCTGAGATTCTTTTGCACATAAACGGAGACACTGAACAACTTGTCTTTCGAGGCGAGTGCCCAAATAAAGGCTATTGCAATCAGCCTATCCGAATCAAAGAACAGGCAGGTCTTGTTGTCTTTGTCCGAAAACCCGCGGTCAAGCCTCTTTCTGAAATTGTTCTCCTGTTCTTTTGTCTGATTATAGCTCTTGGCCAAAGACATGCATTTTTCTAAATTCTTTTTTTCGTATTCCTCGCAAGACAGCATACTGGTCACTTCGCCATCAGATTACATAACACCCTCTTGTTTTTATAATAGGGTGCCAAGACGCAGCCCCTCTGGCACGCCGATGAATATAACGGGCATTTACCGCAGTCCTTGACATTAACGAATTTACCATCGTATATCTCAGCAATCTTCATTGTCTCTTTATAAATCTCTAACTTATTCAGCGGCCTCTTCTCCAGATCGAAGACTATGTTGCTATCCACTAAGTCCGGGTTCCATACGCGCAATACGTCCTCGGGCAGGGAACACGGCTTGAGATGGCCTTCTGCGTTTATGGCCAGTCTTCCGCCGACCGGGCCACACGGAAACTTCACATTTATCTTCACGTCGCTGATCTGGAAATCATTAAGATTCATTCCGACCTTCTTCTCCTCGACCTTCTTGAAAAAATCATAATCAACCAGATGGCTGAGCTCCTTCGCTCTGCCTTTCAGGGTCAGGGCGCTTATCCCTAGGTTCAGGCCGTTCTTCTTGGAGAAATCGTTAAGCCCGTCTATCTGCCCAAAATTGTCCGGCACTATCGTCGACGCTATGGTGGTTTTGATTTTCAGCCTTTTTGCCACTTCTATCGCTTTCTTGGCTATCTCCCATGAATTTTTGCCGCGCATGCGTTCATGGTGTTCGGGCGTTGCGCTGTCGAAGCTTATCTGGATCGACGATAACCTGCTCAAGAGCCTTTCTCTTTTTTTGTTCAGGCCAGTTATCACGTTCCCGTTTGTGAGAAGGTCGACATAGAAGTTTTTTACGGCGTATTCAAAAATCTCCCAGAACCCTTCCTTGGTCGACGGCTCGCCTCCGGAGAATGCGACCATCTTTGTGCCGCGCTTTTTCAGTATCTTGAGCGCGTTCAGCCATTGATCTCTGGACAGCTCGTTTGGACCAGCCTTCATGGAATTGTTGAAACAGTAAGCGCATCTCAGATTGCATCCCCTCGTCAACTCGATGAAGACGTAAAGCGGAGTCATCTCCCTGAAACTGCCAGTTATCCTCGTTTTTCTCATTTTCGGAGCAGCGGCCGTGACCAAAACTCCGTCTTTGATTAGGGAATCGATGAATTTATCCACGTCATTTATCCCGTAGTCTTTGTTCATCTTGATGCAAATGGTCCTTCGCTCGTTCTTGCCGTTGCATAAGAGAATGAGATTTGTGGATATCCTGTTAAAAGAACCGCGGATTGATTTTGTCTTTTCATCAACCAGGGTAGAACCAAACGGCTGGAGAATCAGAGAAAGATTATCAGAAATATGCGGATAACTAGTAATATTTACGCTTGCTGAGTCCATTTACAACCCTTGATTTACGGACACTGGTTCTTATCGCAAGAGCAGTCTCCGTCTTTTGCGATTATCTTTTTATGGTTGTCCTCAAAGGCTAAGACTGACGACTTTTTCGACAGTTTCTCGTTATAGCTGTAGCAGTTTACAATCTTCATATGTATTACTATTAATTAAGTTTAGGAGGTATAAAAACGTAACATAGTGCCTATCGCTGAGTGTATTCCTCACTCCTTGGCGGCCTAATGAACAGATGGTACTTGGATTTCCCCTGGAGCTCTTCTATGATCCGTTCAGTTATCACTCTAATAGGATCGGGCATCAGGTTGATCCTGGTACTAATGTCCTTGAAGTTCTCGAAAGGCTTCTTATCGCGCTGGTTTATGATGTCCCACATATGCTTTTTTCCTATGTTTGGCAATAGCTCCAACGAGTGCTGCCTGACGCTGATAGGACCTGCTTTATTGAAGAACTCGATGTACTTGGCCTCGCTCCTCTTGACCAGTTCCTCGACAACCGCCTTGAGTTCGTTGCGGCCCGTGACTGTCAATCTCTCGTAAGGTAATCTGCCCTTTATGAACTGGACTTTGTCTCTTTTGTCCGGTCCTATATAGATTCGCTCTCGCAGAAGCAGTGGTGACTCTGGCCTTGGTACTAACTCTAACAAAGAGAAATAGGTCTCACCGAGGGCTTGCGCTATAGGTTCCTTGCGGAACGCGTCTGCATATCCATTCTGCAAATAATCCAAAACTATTGCGTAGTCCTCTCTGAACATATGTATCTCTCATTCTAACTCAGCTGCTATGTCTAGTATTTTTTTGATTTGCTCGTCTTTTAAGCCTAACCTCGTTTTCTCGAAGATAAGCCTGAGCTCTTCCTTGGTCTTTGGTCGTACATCTATAATCCTGACCGCTATCTTCTCGTCTATACCCAGGTCGGCCAGCTTCTCTACTGCCTCTTTGAGCTTGCGAGGTCCTATCTTGCCGAACTCCTGCGCATACTCTAGAGTCACTTTCTGCTCGTAAGTCAGCTCTCCCCTCTCTTTCCTGTCCTCGAGTATCTTCTTGACCTCGGATACAGATATTGGCTTTTCGGCTATCGTCTGTTTTCCTATTCCCATTTTATCACTTCTGCAATTTTAGATGAGCGGGATGAACGACAATGTTCTTCTCCGCATTCAGGTCATATATCCTGATGATATAGCATGAGCCCTGTTTCCCGATGACTCTTCCAGTCTGCCCTATGAAGCGCCTGAACGGCATCCCCCTGTGCAAGGAGGGGTCAACGTTGATATGCACTATATCCCCTATGTGGAAGACTTGGAGCATCTTGTTGACGGTGGGCCTGCCTTTCTCTCTCTTCGTCTTTTTGTACCTGGCCCTGGTCCCGCATCTGACGCCCCTGTGCTTGTGATGAACCATGCTATCTCTCCTATTTTAGTTACCATAGAATATATTTATATATGTTACTACTCATAAGTTACTACATGGATGAAGAAACCATATACGAGTTCGCTATCGCATTAGTTATAATTTTCGGGGCTTTTAACTATTTGTACCCCGGAGCCGCTTTCTTCACGACGCTAGTGACTGCCGTTGCTCTTATAGGAGTTGTCTTGTTCATCAAAGGATTGCTCCAGTATCTGGTCGGCAAGAACAAAGAGAACATCTGGGCAGGCGCCATCCTGATCATCTTCGTAGTAATCCTCTACGGCGGCCTTCCGACAGTGATCAACGCGTTCAAGTTCGTGGCCGCGTTCGTGCTGGGCTTTATCGACAATGGTCTTACTTATCTCGCTTCTCTGGTGTAAAATTTCAACAACACAAAGTTTATAAATTCGGTTTGCCTAGTTCTTCTCGGTGACGCACGTGCAGAATCTCCTAGAGATGTTTAACGAGGAGGAGCAGAAGTTCTCTAAGTTCGGAGTCAGGGATTTGCACAAGCTGAAGTACATCTACGACTCGACCACTTCTAACAACTACGCCAGAATGCAGTTCGAACTCAGGAGCATCTTCGCACTCATAGAATCGATGGAGCCTAAGGAGCTGAAAATCACTATAGACGACAGCTTCAAGAAATTAGAAAAACTGGAATTCAATCCAACTATTTCCGGTCCGAACATAAGCATGCGCGACAAACTGAGGCGGGACTTTTCAATCTGGTACAAGCCCATTTTCTATATCCCGACAGTAAACTCGGCGAGAGGGCTAATAGCTGACTTTGTGATAATGAGGGGGGTACATGGGTCGATGTACGAGCTGGACCCGGACCTGAAGAAACAACTATATTCTTACGAATTCCTGTCCAACTCTATCCTTAGGGACATCTCGATAAAGCTCTTGGGCAGCCTGAAGACCATTAGCCTGGGGGTCCTGTGCAAGAAAGCGTTTATGCCTTCCGATCTACGGGAGATAAAGATAGCCAATTTCTACCTCAAGGCGAACAGGCTGCTGCTATTGTCAGAAGACTATCTGCCGGACAACCTGAAGATGAGCCTGCCGGTAAACGTCACTTATGCTGAGAATGTCGACATGAACGCGCAGAAGTTCGTAGAGGCAGCTAAGAAGGTGCTATAATTATGAAAATGAGATTATCGCATGTGTTTCTGTCTTTTTTACTATTGACTGCAGTGGCGTTCACGTACGAAAGAATCTCTAATCCCATGGTCGATTGCCAACAAACCGCTACCGGCATAAAGGTCTGGTATACCAATCCAGGCCCCTGTTATCCAGAACCATGCAGCAAGCCGTTTGCCTATGATATGAGGAACGGTTGCGATTTTTACGAGGAGACTGGAGAGTACGGCCAGTTGGAATACTCATGCATAAATATGTCTAACGGCGGGCTGAACTTTTCGATCAATTTCATGGGTCAATGCAACATGACAAACGCGTCACAAAAACCAGACCTAACTGTTAGTAAAATAGACTACTGGTATGACGACGAAGAGAATCCGCTCAAGCTGTTCTTCAACGCGACAATAACTAATATCGGGAGCGTGAGGAGCGTTTCATCGGCACCAAACGTCATAACGGGATTCAGCACGTTTTTAGACGGCACTAGATGCGGCGCCCTCTGGCCGGGAGAGTCTTGCATTGTAACCGGCTACGGCTATCATTCGGATAATTCCACCATAAAAAACATTCGATGCTCCTTATTCGCTGAATCTGATCCGCACAGCGCCGTAGATGAGTCTGACGAGAGCAACAACGATATGCTCCGCGTCGTGCTTGTCGGCTCCAGTGATCAATCAATACCGGAATCCCCGCTGAGCATACCGGATTACCCGGTCGGCTCAAACTACTGCCCGTATGGCTGCGAGTGCAACGGCAACGAGACCATTTGCCACCCCATAACCGTGAGCCCGCCGATAAATTGCGGAGATGCCTGCGCGCTAAACGACAGATGCGTGACGAAAGGCACCAGGATAATTATGAGCGGGAATAATTCTTACTGCAACGAGGATGGCGGATGGTCCTTGCAAAAGACTTGGAGTGAGAATGAACCTATGTCACCGGAACAGACCCAACAGCCAAAGGGCATAATAGAATCCATCTTGGACTTCTTTGGTTGGCTATTCAAGGCGATATTCGGCTGATTGCTTACGACCAAAAGATTTAAATACTACTTCAAAAGAACTATATAAGCTTATCGAAAAGCTCTGTTTCTTTCACATTAGAAAAAGCGTCAGCGGATAGTGAAAATATGAAATCGATAGGAAAGGTAGTGTCTATATCCGAGGGCAAGCTGGTCGTGAGGGCGGACGACTTAGTCAAGCCAGGGACCAAGATATTCGACGAGAGCGGGAACTTCGTCGGCATCGCAGTCAACTATTTCGGCCTCACGAAGAAGCCTTACCTGCTGGTATCGCCCAAGAAGAAAGCCGAGCCCTATAGGGGAAGGGAGCTTTTCGCCTAATATATGGGGATGATTATTTTGGATAAAGCTAAGGAAGTGAAGAAGATGCAAGAACCACAGACACAAGCACAGGCCGCAGGACTAGCGTGCCCTGACTGCGGAAGCAAGGAACTGAAGAGGGATTATGCTAGAGCTGAGATTATCTGCAACAAATGCGGACTGGTATTGGATGACAATATTATAGATTCGGGTCCTGAGTGGAGAGCCTTTGATTCGGACCAGGCGAGCAAGCGTGCCAGAACCGGTGCCCCTATCAAGTACACAAAGCCGAATAAAGGGCTGGCAACAGAGATAGACCAGTACAATAGAGACATACGCGGAGTGAAGATATCCTCCCAGTCAAGAGCCCAGATGTACAGGCTTAGGAAATGGCACAAGAGAACATCAATCTCCTCGTCTATGGAAAGGAACCTGGCCATCGCTCTATCGGAGCTGGACAGGATAGCCTCTTCTCTTAGCCTTCCTTCCAACGTGAGGGAGGCGAGCGCTTTACTCTATCGTAAAGCGGTGGAGAAAGGACTTATCAGGGGGCGCCTGATTGAGTCTGTTGTAGCTGCCGTACTGTATACCATCTGCAGGCAATACTTGATACCCAGGACTCTCGACGAGATATCTGAGATATCGGGCATCAACAAGAAAGAAATAGGCAGAACGTACCGTTTCCTGAAGAGAGATTTGGGAATAGTCATGCCCTTGACGAATCCGACCCACTATATCCCGAGATTCGCCTCGGATTTGGGCCTATCGGGCAATGTCCAGGAGAAGGCCAGGGAGATACTCGAATTGGCTATAAAGCAAGGCCTCATATCCGGACGCGGTCCTACGGGGGTGGCTGCTGCAGCTGTCTATATCGCCGGAGTCCTGATGGGCGAGCGAAAGACGCAGAAGGAAGTAGCCGATACTGCTGGCGTCACCGAGGTCACGATCCGAAACAGGTACCGTGAGCTAAAGGACAGGTTAGGCTTGGATGTCCCGGCCTAACTTAAACCTTTTTATCTTTATTTATCCTAATTTTGAGCATGGGACTAGAATCTTACAAGCCACCTTCTAAGAAATGCAGCCGATGCATGTACCACGACTCCATAAACCAGAGCTGCATAATAAGCAAGAACACAGAAGACAACTGCCGATTTTTCTTCCCTACAAAGTGATTGAATGTGCGGGATAATCGGGATTATTGGTAAAAACGACGTATCTGGAGACATTTATAACGGCCTCCTTAGCCTGCAGCACAGGGGACAGGACGCCGCAGGCATAACTACCTTCGACGGCCAGTTCCACGCGATAAAGGAGGCAGGTCTGGTCAGTCAAGTCTTCTCCAAGGACGGCCTGAAGAAACTGAAAGGCAACCTAGGCATTGGTCATGTCAGATACCCCACAGTAGGAACAATGTTGAAGCAGGACGCCCAGCCTTTCCACACCCTTCTTCCGTCCCTTATCTCCATCGCGCAGAACGGGAACCTGGTCAACTTTAAGCAGCTCAAAGAGGACCTATTGAAACAGAATGAAGAGGTCTATTCAACCTGCGACGCCGAACTTATTCTAAAACTTCTCGCAAAGGAGGTCGCCAAAGAGAAGTCCTATGACGCTGAAGCCTTCTTTTCCGCAACCAAACGGCTAATGGACAAGCTGAACGGCGGCTATTCTATCGTCGGCATGACGTCGAAAGCCTTATTTGCCTTTAGAGACCCGTGCGCGCTCAAGCCGCTGGTGCTCGCGAAGAGAGACGATGGATACGGATTTTCATCAGAGACCACGGCCCTAGAGGTTCTCGGCTATAAGGTCGTGAAAGACGTACAGCCGGGAGAGATGATATTTATCGACAAAAACATGGAGGTCAAGTCCAGAGTCCTAAAGACGGGAAAGAGGGCCCATTGCATGTTCGAATGGGTCTACTTTGCCAGAACCGATTCGTCTATCGAGGATGTCGGTGTCTATGAAGCCAGGATGAGGCTGGGAAGAGAACTGGCTAAGGTCTGGAGGGACAGGGGCATACAGGTGGATATAGTAATACCTGTGCCTGACACCGCAAGGCCTGCCGCCCTCTCCTTTGCAGAGGAATTGGGCCTAAGATACACGGAGGGATTCATCAAGAATAGATACATACACAGAACGTTCATCATGGCCAACCAGGAGAGGAGGGAGGGCGCGATGAAACTCAAGCTTAACCCTATAATCAATGAAGTCAAGGGCAAGAGGATAGCGCTCATAGATGACAGCCTAGTTAGAGGAACCACTTCGAAAAAGATAATAAATCTGCTGAGGGATGCGGGAGCCAAGGAAATACATTTGTTGCTGACCTGCCCGCCATTGAAGAGCCCCTGCTTTTATGGTATAGACATGTCCACTAAAAGAGAGCTTGCAGCCGCTAAGATGAGCGTAGAGGAAATAAGAAGGGCGATAGGGGCTGACTCTCTTACTTACCAGAGTTTAGAGGGACTGAAACGGGCGATTGAGGTTCCATTGTGCACGGCCTGTCTTGATGGTATCTATCCAACGCACATACCGGAAGAGATGATGAAAGCTTTTGAAAAACAGAGGCAAGAAGAGAGAGCCTATAACTGGAATGCACTATAAGCTTTTTATTCTCCATTCTGACTAATTCTATCATGCGAAAATATCTGATATTTCTTTTGTTTCTGACTACTGCCTATAGCCAGGCTATCTTGAACGCCAACTGCGGGGTGCAGGCGGACAAGTACGGCTTCGTCGAGCTGCAGGCTTACGCGGGCTATTTCGTCGATAGCGACTTCTACTGCTATAACGCTAACGTCACCGCAACCGTCGCAGGCAATACCTATGATATGGAGCAGCTCTACACCTGCGACTACATCAAGCTGCTGCAATTGCCCAGCGGCAGTTATGATGTTCTATATGCGGCCAGATATCCGGACCATGACAGCCAGCAGACCCAATGCCATCTGGACGTGACATCGCAAGGGACGATGGACCTAGTCGTGTACGGCCTGAAGAACGGGGACAGCTTCAGGCCCGGCTCTACTCTGAATATCCAGAGCGTTGCTGTGGTTAGCAATTATAATGTGAATGCCAACATAAGCGCGAAACTGCTCCAAGGCACGAATGTTCTGAGAAATATTACCCTGACAACTGATGCTTTTGGAGCTAAATCAGGCAGTACAGTGCTCAACCTATCCGAGGGGGATTACATCGTCAGGATAAAGGCAGAGTACCAGAACTTCAGCGTGCAGAAAGACTATAGCATAACCGTGAGCTCTAGCCAGGTGCAGAATCCCAATGTATCCGGCGTTAACCTGGTGATATTAGAGCCGGAGAATATCGTCTATCCTGAGAAGACTAAACTGAGCCTGCAGGTGGAGCTGCTGGACGGTAACAATGCTGTGGTGACCGGGGCGAGCGTAAGGGCAGACATCTATAAGGACGAGGAGAGGATAGACGCGGTCCAGCTCCAGCCGACCATGTGGTATTACCAGAATTCATACTTTTTTGAGGACACGGGTAGGTACAAGATAGTCTATACCGCGACAAAAGGCACTTCCACGACAAATTCAAACGTCAGTTTTGTGCTTGGAAATGAGACCGAGATCTCAAAGACAGTCAATTTCTCAGTTTCCATAATCAATCCTACCTCTTCAGTCTATATCCGGGACAGCGTGATTAATGCCAGAGTAAAGCTAACTGAAGACACGGAGCCTGTCCCTAACGCTTCCGTAATCCTGATCTTCGAAGGCGACCAGATAAAGATGACCTATGACAGGTTCGGCGAGTACTATGCCAGGATAGGGCCGTTGGACGAGGGTGTCTATGACCTGAAAGCCGTCGCGACGAAGGACAATCTGGTCGCCCAGGATAAAGTCACTTTCATGATCAGCAGGCATGTCCTGAACGTCGACACGATCAGCCCCTACTATAACCAGGAATTCGAGCTGAAGAAAGGGGACTCATTGAAAGTCAAAGCGATAGTTCTTGACGAGGACAGGGACATAGTATCAAGTTCTCTTGTCGTGGCGAAGATACTTGAGCCGGACGGAAAGACTCTGGAAATGCAGCTCTTCCAGGACTCGAAGACTGGAGACTACGCTAGTACTCTATATCTCAACGAACTGAGCGGGACATACCAACTGACTATCGAAGCGTCGAAGGCCGGATATGTGCCTGATGCTAAAAACAGCCAGTTCGATGTGACTTTCAAGAAGGAGCAGATACAGATATTCTCTTACTATCTCACCACCGAGAACCTGTTGACGATAGTCCTGGCGATAGCGATAATCATCCTCATAGCGGCTTTGCTCAGAGCAGTTTTCTGATAACCTTGTGGTCCGCATTAGTCTTTAATCCAAACGTTGAGAACTGGGTCCTCACCGCGCGATAGCCCTTGTCCTCTAACTTCTCAATCACCGTATCTAGCTTTGGCACATCTTTCTTCTTCGCCGTTCTAACTAGCGCATGGATGTCGTAATGCAGGTAAGGCATGTCGGCCTCTTCGTAAGCTGAGTCTATTATCCGGTTGTAGCCCCTGATTTTTTCTAGGAAAGATTTGTCGCTTATTTTCGCAATCCATGTTGGACCGAATATCTCAAGCTCCTGGCCGCAGACGCATTTGTCCGGAATCGATTCAAATATGGGGGAGGTTTGCCTGTATTCACATTTCCTGCAATAAGCTATATAGCCGATATTCCTGATCTGCCTGTTTGCTGTTTTTCTCCCCCCGACTATCCTAACGAACGTCCTGTAATAGTGGATGTTCGCGTAAGTGAGCAGCGGTTCTATCGTGAAGTTGTATTTGGCGCCCTCACGGAAGACCGCGGCTATCAGGTTTCTAACGCCGAGCTCATGGGCGAATGAGGTCTTGCCGGCTTTGATGAAATATTTCCTGAAACAAGCTGTCGGATAGTTGCCTGAGAGGACTCCTATGTCTGTAGCTGTAACGCACAAGAGACTATCTTTTGGCTTAATCGCTCTCATCGCCGAGTTGAGGAACTGCGCCGGTGAGCCGAACGGGTCTATGTCTATGCAGTCAAATTTATCATACTTATTCTCAAGCAGGAATAGGTTGGCATCCTTTACAGAACTATGGACCTTGACTTTGTTCAGTTTTGAGTTCCTTTCGACAAGTCTGACCGCAGAAGGCTGGATATCGTTAGCATAGACATCAAAACCCCCTTCGTTGGCGTATCTGACCGCCCTGGCCCCAAGACCGGAGAGTATGTCAGCTACTCTGGCTCTCTTCCCCAAAAAGTTGCTGAGCAGGATTACTGAGATGTCCCTGTCCGCCTTCATCACGGGATTATAGAAGACGGGCGCATACTCTGGCATCTTGTACACAGACAGATCAGGGACAAGCAGTTTTGTTTTTCCTTCAATTATCTGTCTGAGTTTGATTTCCATATGTTATTTTATATTTTGACTACATTTAATAGGTTAATGTTAATTCTCGGTATAGATGAGGCGGGAAGGGGGCCGGTCATAGGGCCGATGGTGATTGGGGGCGTTTTGTTGGATGAGAAAGACGGCCCTAGGCTGAAGAAAATGGGCGTTAGGGACTCGAAGATGCTCACCCCTGAAAAAAGGGAGAAGCTAGAAAAGAAAATCATGAAGATGGCGGTAGAGGTCCATTTCATAGCGATTTCTGCGAGCGAAATAGATGAAAAGCGGAAAAGGATATCGCTCAACGAGTTAGAGGCGATGAAGATGGCCGAGCTGATAGAGAAGTTCGAGAACAAGCCAGACAGGATAGTAATAGACCTGCCTGACCCGGACGGCAACAAGTTCGTGAGGAGGATCAAGAAGTATATAGACTTTGATACAGAGACCATCGCGGAGCACAAAGCCGATGTCAATCATGTCGAAGTGTCTGCCGCCTCGATCATAGCCAAGGTGGAGCGAGATAGACAAATAGCGGAACTGGAGAAGAAATATGGTATCAAGCTCAGGACAGGCTATCCGCACGACCCATTCACCATAGAATTCTTGGAGAAACTGGAGGGGGAGACGCCTGATTTTGTGAGGAAGTCCTGGGAAACGTTCAAGAGGATAGTCGATAAAAAGCTGCAGAAAAAGCTATCAGACTGGTAAGCCGAACTCTTCCTCCTTAGGCTCTTCTTTCTTCCCCAGCTTCTCCGGATGGAACAAAAAGTTATAGAACATCTCGGCCAATTCCTTGACCTTCTCTTCAGCGTCCTCATCCTCGTAATAGAAGCACTTGAAGATGTTCTTGCCCGTCTCCTCCTCGAGAGTTGCTAGTCCTTGGAGGAATATCCTCTTTAAATCCGGCTCTTCCTCGCTGAACTGCACGATAACCACTAAATGGTCTGAATTGATCAGTTTCCTAGAATAAGCCAATACATCGAAGAGATCGAGCGCCTTCTTGACTTCGAAGTCGGCTGTCTCTAACTTGCCCACTAACTCGCTCTGGAATATCTTGCTCAGCTCGCCGCCCATCTCGACGATTCCAATCTTCATGATAGAATAAGGAAAGGGGGTTTAAAAAATCAAGGGGTTTAGTCCATCTCAGGCATGCCCTCTCCACCCATTCCGCCCGGCGGCATACCTCCGCCTCCTCTCGGCTTGCTCGCTGCTATGATGTCGTCTATCTTCAGTATCATCCCAGCCGCTTCAGACGCGGACGCTATCGCCTGGCGCTTGACTTTCGTTGGCTCTATCACATCCAAAGACTTCATGTTGTCCACTTTAGAGCCAAGAACGTTTATCCCGAAGGTCCTGCTTCCTTTAGCATGCATAGACCTGAGCTTAACCAATGTATCTATCGGGTCCATTCCAGCGCTCTCTGCAAGAGTCCTGGGTATAATCTCTAGCGCATCAGCAAACGCCTCTATAGCCAATTGCTCTCTTCCGCCTATCTGTTTCGCATAGTCCCTCATCTTGACAGCCAGACTCGCCTCTATAGCGCCTCCGCCAAAGACTATCTTCCCCATCTCGATCGCGCAAGAGACCGCTCCTATCCCATCGACAACAGCCCTCTCTGCTTCATCAACGACGTGCTGCGTGCCTCCCCTTATCAGGATAGTGACGGCTTTCGCGTTCTTGCAGTCCTCGACGAAGGTCATGGCCTCTCCTGCCACTTTCTTCTCTTCGACAGTGCCTGCATAGCCTAGGTCTTTCTCGTTCAGGTCAGACAGGTTAGTGACGATGCTGGCTCCAGTCGCTCTCGCCAGTTTCTCCATATCGGACTTCTTGGCCCTTCTTGCTGCATAGATTCCGGCTTTAGCCAGGAAGTGCTGCGCCATGTCATCTATCCCTTTCTGGCAGAACACGACGGTTGCTCCGGACTTGACAACTTTCTCGACCATGTCCTTGAGCATCTTCTCCTCCTGGTTGAGGAAAGCCTGCAACTGGTCCGGTGATGTTATCCTGATTTCGGCATCGGTCTCTGTCTCCTTTATCTCGAGAGCAGCGTCCAATAGAGCTATTTTCGCTTTCTTGACCACTGTAGGCATTGACGGATGGACTCTCTCCTTGTCGACAACGACTCCATTTATCAGCTCAGAATCGTCTATGTCTCCGCCCTCTTTCTTCTCGAGCTTGATGTAGTCCTCGTCTATGACTACCTCGTTCCCTCTCTTGTCTGCGACCTGCTTGACCGCCTTGACTATGATCTTGGCCAGCCCTTCTTTTGTCCTTCCAGCAGCCCCCTTCGAGGTCATTGCGATAACCGCCACCTTAACCAGTTTCTCATCGTCGTTGAGAGAGATCGGGTCTGATATCTTGTCCAGCTCGTCGATAGCCCTTTCTTGAGCCATCCTATAGCCGTTGATTATGACGCTTGGGTGGATGTTCTGGTCCAATAGCCCCTCGGCTTTCTTCAGGAGCTCGCCAGCTAGAATAACGGCAGTTGTAGTTCCGTCGCCTGTCTCGTCGTCCTGGGTCTTGGCTACTTCAACGAGCATCTTTCCTGCCGGATGTTCTATATTCATCTCCTCCAGGATAGTGGCGCCGTCATTGGTTATCGTTATGTCGCCCAATTCATCTACGAGCATCTTATCCATGCCTTTAGGGCCAAGCGTTGACCGAACGGCGTTAGCAACAGCTTTCGCCACAGCTATGTTGGTTCGCTGCGCATCCCTGCCTAGGATCCTGTTGGCTCCTTCCGGCAGTATCAGAATCGGTTGTCCCCCTAATTGACTATTGTTCATATTTATACCTCCAAAATAAGTTTTACTTCAGTTAGAAACAGAAGCTTATATTTGATGGATATCCACTTATATAAAGCTTTTGCTATTTCTATTTCTCTATGACTATCTCGAGCTTGAAGCTGTCGATGCTCCAGCTCTTCTCATGGCCCTTCATTACCTTCTTTTCAGACACTTTCAGTTCTTTGCAGTTGGTGGCTTTCCTGATCTCTTCCTGGTTCAGCATGATAGCGAATTCCGAAGGTCCGACAAGGTTCATGGCTATCTTGTCCCTTTCTTTCAGTTTCAATTCTTTCCTCATCTGCTGCACTCTCCTGATCACCTCTCGCGTCATGCCCTCCTTGGCAAGCATCGGGTCTATCGTCTTATTCAGGAATATCTTGATCTTGTTAACCTCTATCTCCGCGAAATCTCCCTCAGCTACCTTGCCGAACGCTAGGTCTTTGACGTTCGCCTGACTAGAGATAACGTGCTTCAGCGTATGGATGACTTCTTCAACCGCCTTGTCCTCCGATAGTATGTAAAGCTCCCTTAACGGCTGCCTCAGGTTAACGCCTATCCTGTTTCTGAGCGATGCAGTCCCCTCAATTATCTTGAGCGCGATATCCATCTGCTTTTCCAGCTTCTCGTCTATCGCTTTCTCATCCACCTCTGGCCAGTCAGTCATATGGACGGTATCTTTGCCGTTGATGGCAGTGAGGTAAATTTCTTCAGCGATGTGCGGGTAGGCGGGAGCCATCAGCCTTGTCAGTTTCTCTAATGCGGTGTATAGTGTATAGAACGCGGCCTTCTTGTCGTTCCCTTCGTAAGCTGACCTGGTTCTCTCTCTGATGAACTTGATATAGGACTTGCTTAGGTCGTTGACTACGAAATTCTGAATCTCCTCCAACGCCTTATAAGAGCGGTGGTCCTCATTATAGGCTTCGACTTTCTTGATGAGCGAATTTAGCCGCGATAGCAACCATCTGTCCTCTATCTGCTCGTTCTCAAGTTTGGTCACTTTTTCGCAATAGGTGTTGAAGAAATTGACTATGTTCGCTAACAGGCCGAAGTACTTGATTCCTTCTTCCACCTTGTTGATGTCAAATGCTATATCAAGGCTCGTGTCTACTGAAAGGAAATAATGCCTTAAGGAGTCGCGCGGATATTTTAGGAAGAATTCTTGCGGGCTGAGGCCTCCCTTGCTCTTGGACATCTTGGACTCGTCGTGGGCATCCAGCACGAAGCCATGGGCCAGGACGGATTTGAACGGAAACTCGTCGAATGCTATCGTGCTGCATATCGCCTGGCTGTTCCACCATCCTCTTATCTGGTCCGAGCCTTCCAGGATGAAGTCGGCGGGCCACCACTTCTTGAACAGCTCCTTGTCCTTAGGATAGCCCAGTGGGGCCCATGAGCAGACGCCAGAATCAAACCAGACATCCATGATATCCGGCACGCGCTTCATCTCGCCCCCGCATTTGCACTTAAGCTTTATCTCGTCTATGTACGGCTTGTGATAGTCTTTTAGCTTCTTTGGCAATCCGTCAAAAGAGCCCAACACCTTTATCTCATCGCACTTCTCGCAGGTCCAAATCGGCAGCGGGACGCCCCAATATCTCTGTCTCGAAATAGGCCAGTCATCCAGTATCTCCAGCCAGTTGTCGAACCTCTTGCCTGCCCAATCGGGGGTCCATTTCACTTTTTTGTTTTCCTGCAAAAGTTTATGCTTGAACTTGCTGACCCTGAAGAACCACTGCGGCACAGATATGAACAGTAATGGAGTATCACATCTCCAGCAAAACGGATACTCGTGAGAGACCTTTTCCGTTTTGATGAGCATTCCTCTTTTATCCAGTTCTTCTATGATGCTCTCATCGCAGGCTTTGACATACTTGCCAGCGTACTTTCCAACCTCTTCTGTGAAAGTTCCGTCCAGGTTGACAGGAGATAGGACCTGGAGCTTGTTCTCCCTCCCTGCCTTATAGTCCTCTAAACCGTGACCCGGGGCTGTATGGACAAGACCCGTTCCCGTGTCCAGCGTCACAAACTGCTCGGAAGGGATTACTCTTCCTTGGATGTCCTTCTGCAGCGGGAGGATTTCTTTCAGCGGATGCTCGTACTCCAGACCTTCAAGTGTGTTTCCAAGTATTGTTTCGATTATTTCATGATGCTTTTCCAGTTTGTCGAAGAGGGGCTTGACGAGTTCTTTGGCTATGATCCAAATCTCATCTCCTGTCTTCACTCTCGCATATTCAAACTTTGGATGGACCATGACTCCCGTGTTTGCTGGCAGAGTCCATGGCGTCGTCGTCCAGATAACTAAATATTCCTTTTCCTTACCTTTGACTTGGAACTTGACATAAACAGAAACATCATCTACTGTCTTATAGATTATTTCATTATAGGCTACGGCTGTCGCACAGTGGGAACAGACGTGCACCGGATAAATCCCCTTGTAGAGCAATCCTTTCTCATGGGCAGCCTTGAAGGTGTACCATGCTCCCTCTATATAGTCGTTCGTCAACGTCAGATAAGGGTTGTCCCAGTCCATCCAGGCACCCAAATCGTTGAATTGCTCGTTCATTACGCCAACATATTCAATCACAAATTTGTAGCACTCTTTTATGAATTTATCAACTCCGTATTTCTCAATGTCGTGCTTCGATTTGAACCCTAACTTCCTCTCGACCTTGTTCTCGATAGGGACCCCGTGGCAGTCGTAGCCCGGTTGGCACCAGACATCGAAGCCTTTCATCCTATAGTAGCGGATGTAATAGTCTTTAAGAATCTTGTTCAGAGCCGTTCCCATGTGAATATCGCCACTAGCGTAGGGTGGTCCATCGAGGAAATAGAACTTCTTAGAACCTTTCCTGAACTTTATCGTCTTCTTCGGGATGTCCTTCTCTTTCCAGTACTTCTTGACTTTCTGGTCCAGTTTCAGCAGGTCTGTCTCCATATCCTCACTTCAGCTTGTGCATCGCCCTCAGGTCTCTCTCGAACAGCATGAGCTTCTTGGGTATATTTGCAGTATATTCCGAATTAAGCGGAAGATTCTTTTCTTTCTTCTCCTTCCAGATCTTAGAATTGAACTCGACCAGGTCTGGCGTGACTTTTGTCAGCTTCTTCTCCCATTCCTTCCTGGTCTTGGGAAACTCCTCGAGATGGACGCTGCTCCTGTAAAGCTCGCGATATATTTTGTCAGCCATGAACGGGCAGATTGGGGCCAACAGCTTCAGGACGCTCTTCAAAACAGTATGCAGCGTGTAGGAAGCGCTTTCCCCTCCCTCGTAGGCTCTTGTCTTAACCATCTCGACATAATGCGGGGCAAACACATTCCAGACAAAATCTCTTATCGCGTTGGCAGGTATGAAGAAATTATACTCGCCATAGCCGTCCTCGCAGACCTTTATCAGTTTTCCCAGCTCTGACAATACCCATCTGTCCGTCTCTATCAGTTGCTGCGGCTCGGGCTTGTCCTCGAACATTGATATGAATCTCGCGGTGTTCCACAGTTTGGTAAGGAATTTTGAAGCGCCGACTATCCTCTCCTTGGACATTCTGAAATCGTCGCCCAGGCCGGTCTCGGACGCTGCCCAGAACCTGAATGCATCAACGCCCTGGTTTTCAAGGATTGGTTTAATATCAAAGTAGTTGCCCAAGGATTTGTGCATGGCTTTTCCCTCTTCATCGAGTCCCATGCCGTGTATAAACGCATACCTCCATGGCTTTTTCTTGAGTAATAAGTGGCTCTTAAGTATTGTGTAGTAAAGCCAAGTCCTTACAATGTCCCTGCCCTGCGGTCGGAGCATGTTCGGAAATGTCTTTCTGAAGAAATTTAGGTCTTTCTTGTACTTGGCTATGTAGAGATTAGAAATGCTTGAATCCATCCAGGTATCGAACACTCTAGTTTCTCCTATAAAATCTTTGCCACCGCACTTTGGGCATTTAAAGAATGGCGCGGGTTCTTGCCACGGTTTATAATATCTTCCGCCCTTTGGTACCAATTTCTCTCCGCATTTCTTGCAAATCCAGATAGGAATCTCTGTCGCATAGTACCTTTTTCTGGATATCGGCCAGTCTGTTTTTACTGAGTTGATCCAATCGATAAGAATCTGTTTGTTTTTGGGCGGGAAAAACTTTATCTCATCGGCCCTCTTCCTGATATCGTTCAAAAATTCGAGCT